>RCUL01000013.1_pt1 | contig 217548 bp, 212 predicted proteins | sample 2167521 | NCBI WGS metagenome assembly RCUL01 (sample SAMN09932745, study PRJNA488358) | compost metagenome | feature: garden; material: soil; isolation source: compost soil in acetic acid-enriched culture | place: Germany: Experimental Botanical Garden Goettingen | collected 2016-01-27
CACATGTACCCGCTGTGGCCAAAGCAACATTTCTTTCATGTAGCCTGAATTGCCATGATAAAACGAGTTGTTATAGTGCTTAGGTGAGCCCTGGGTAAATTGGCTTAAGCCTCCACTGCTTGCAGGCTTTTTTCCAAGCCCCCGAAACAGCAAATAAGACTGAAAGGGATAACCGGATACCTTGAGAAAGTCAGCGCTATAAGTGGTGTTAGGCAACTGATCAGCGGTCCCGGTATGAACATCAATATATCCAGCAACCCCGCCTTCTTTATCACCGTATAAATTTGGATTCTCTACGCGCAAAAAGTTTTGATCGTTTTCAGGCTTAAATATCCAACCGCGGTTATCGAAGTTTATCCCGATCAACTTATCGATTGGATTGCCAATAAAGGTGGTGAGTTTTGCGAAGTATCTTTGACCAATTGTTTGACTACTGCTTCCGCCCATTTTTTACATACTCCACAACTTGCTGTGCCATGGCATCATTGGTTTGTTCAACAACTTCCACATCGATGCCGTTTTCAAGAAAGGTCGACCAGTCCCAACCTTGAGCCAAAAAAAATGCCCGCGATCCGCGAGCACACATTCCTGATTTTCGTATATCTGACATGTAAATTTTCACTTGCCACCTTTCTGTTTGATATCCGTTGTCGCATGCTCCCAAATATGGGTGATGTTTCCATACATGTGTGGGCTACCGGCTACATCTGAAAAGGAAACACCTTCATCAGCAATCGTTCCATCAAGCTGATTGGCGGTTTGTTGGTTCTTCTTTTGGGCTTTGCGCATGGCGTAATAGCTATAAGCGGCTGTAACCACCATCAGCGCCAGCATGGCGTAAATCACCCAGGGTGCAATAACCATTCGATACCTCGCTTATTTAATCAATTGGGTATAGATTGGGTTGCTGTTCGGGATGAATTGATGCCCGGCATAACGCGCCCAATTGTTAAACTTTTCATCGCACATTTTTTTAGATTGGTCGCAACCCGGTACAACTGAGAAAACATCACCCACCGCTAAACCGACATGCTGACGATACAACGTGAAAGTATTTGCAGTGCTGGTCGTGATTAAGGTATGTACACCACCTTTCAGCATTAACCCCAAATTCAGCCATTTATCCTGATAACTCTTTGTTTCCATAATGGCTTGTCCTTCTTCATCAAACACTGGATTGCCTTGTTCATCCAAAACCTGAGTGGGTACCACATCAAAAGAAACCTTTAAGCCATCAATCGCAGTGACTTCAACCGGAAATGACCAATCTTCAAACTTAAGTCCGCACCAGCGGTCATAGATTGAGTTTGGGCAAGAATACTGAAACTTACGTGTCAGAATATTGCGGTTTAGGTAAGATTCACTCGTTTCACACACCAAGGTCAATGTGTCAGCATCTTCATCATACTTTGGCTGCGTCACACGTCCTTTATGCAGCACCAGTGTCTCGTCCTGGTAAAGTTCAAGTATGGTAATCGTCACACCACCATAGAAGATCTTGCCTGCAAAGATGGCGGCCAAATCTTCACCCTCAGCATTAAATAAATGCATCTGTGGAAAAGTCACCTCCGTATCGCATTTATCAATACTTTCATCTTCAATAGCGGTGCGTTGTAGGCCACGGATCGGCAGATACTCAATTCCTGCATGTGTGATTGCTTTACGTTGATCCGTAAAATACCAAGCACGTGCACCATGCTTGAGTTGATATAACTCGGCTCTGTTTCTCATGATGATAGTTCCACAATAGGTACGGTCACTTGTGTAATCTGTGCGCCTAAAAATTGAAATTCGATTTGATCTGCATCAAACCGGTGTAAACCCAAATAGCAAATGGTTTGGATATCATTGCGGTGTGCATTGATTGCAGGTGACACCGTTAAAGAGCCACCCGTTTTGGCCGTAATCTCATGCGCGGTCCAAGTACCGTCTTTTCGTTTAACTGCAATATGCATGCGGTCTGCTTCTAGCAAATACTTTGTGTTTGTGCTGAGTGAAGTCGTAATATTGCCAGTGTTTAAAATATTGAGATGCTTCTCATACAAAGGCATCCAAAAGGCTTGATAACGCCCCATGCGTCGAAATAAGAATCTGCGGTATTTACTATATAGATTCCATCCGTTCAACACAGACTTAAACGGTTTTAAGTAACGGGGCTTCTTCCAGTGTGTGAATTGTTGAAATCCACCCACATCAGCATCCACAATGTTTTGGTGTTGCATCAGCGTCTTTTCTAATGCGCTGCCATCCAAAAGCAATGGTTTAAAGTAAATATCCTCACCATAGTACTGTTCTGGTACATCACCACTATGCTCGGGTGAATCTTCTGCCAATACGCGAAAAACCACTGATGAGCTTGACCAAAACCCGCCTGTGCTGGTCGATGCATCACCATCGATAATGCAGATCCGCAGAGGCATGATTGAAGCATTTGATACAGTCACATTCTGGGCTAATCGAAACCCGTCCTGATATTCCATTTCTAACGCTTGAAAAATCTCATCTGTTTCAGGATCTCGAATTTCTTCCTGAGTAATGATGTATCGACCGACTGTAATAATCTCAACAACCTGAAAGCCTGCTGTTGATTCAATTAAAGCAAAGCCGACTCTAAGGTCGGCTATATGGGCTGCTGTAGACAGCGGGATGTAATCACTATCATCAAGATCAGGAATTAACTGCCTGAATTGGGGCAATGGAATTCCCCACTGTTTACGTAAATTGGCATAGAGCATATGAAACATGTCGCCCATCGCTTTCTGCATATTTACGTAATTGAAACTGAGGACCTGTCTTGGTGCATCACGCTGGATGTACCGGTCTTCACTACTGTCATAGGCCTCATGAACTTCAGTTTTGAATTCCAATCGCTCAGTCGAATTCAATAGAGGGCAATTTGTTAATACATGCACCTCACCATATTGGGTTTGTATTTTCATTTTGTCCTCAAATTGCAGGTATAAAAAAACCGACCTATTCAGGCCGGTTATTTCTTCGCATATCCAGTTCGTTTCATATGATAAAGGAAAGCCTTTTCCCCATCAGCGCTATAGAGCATATCTTTAGCTTCACTCTCATCTTTGACCATGATTACCCTAAGGCTATTTTCGATAGGCTGAAATTGCTGATGATTTGGCTTATTAGCAAGATAATTAGTTAAATCCTTGTTCTGCTGAGGGTTTAACACTCGCTCACCACCATCCAACAACCATGTGCCTTCTTTTGGAATGTTATCAATACCGTTATGAGCCATACCATCAATTCCAATAGATGAAATTGTTGCAATCGCTGGCATTAATGCACCCATTACAGCTGTACCACCCGCAAACTTTTGAGGCAAAGTCATTGCACTCGGGTCTGCAAAAGCCTGCGTATATGCAGTCCATGCGGCAACCAGTGACGAAGCAATAGAAAACGATTGTTGACCAGCAAATGCTATACGATATGCCGTTGATTGCTCCCCAGCGTTGTTTTTAACTGACTGAGTTAATTGTGCAAAGGTAGTCTGCCCACTTGAAAAAATATCTTGCCACATATCTAACTGTTGAAGCATTTGGCTTTGAGCCAAATCTTTAACACTTTGATCATACTGAAGATCAATTGCATACAACCCATCACGGTATTCTTGATGTGCTTTCAGCAAAGCATCGTAGCGATCATCATCTGTCGAGTAAGCATCACTCGTCATAATGTCTCGTTCAACACCAACACGTTGGTTGTTTAATGAAACTTGTGCTTTTGAACGATCACTTTCCAAAGCCCATTGAGAATACTCTCGCGGTGTCATGGTTGATTTCGCAAAAATATCATCAGCACCACCAGAAAGACCTGTGATTGAATCTTCTAAGGTTTGGCGCATCTCAAGCGCATGCCACTGAGTCTTTCTTAACTCAATCGCATGTTGTTCATCTAGTGCTTTCAGCTTTAACTCTTTAAGTTCGTTATTATATTTGCCCGATTCACTAATCATAATGCGCTGTGTTTCAAACGCATATTTAAGCTTTTCCTCTTCAGACCACTTAAAGGTATTAATTTCCACAGTAATCTGACGAAGGTACATTTCTTCAGCAAATTCATAACGGCTTTTGGCTTTAGCGATATATGAAGCCTCTTCAGCACCAAAGTTTGCTTTACCAATTTCCGTCACCTGACGTTTATAGTCTTCGGCAAACTTTGCGAAATCATCGAAATATTCATATGCAATGGAATCTCGCGCCTGTGCCTGCTGTTCTTTTAAGGCCTTAGTTGCAGCATTTGTTGCATTAGCAGCTTGGTTTTGTTTTTTAATCCACTCATCTGAACCTTTAATCACACCAGCTTGACCACTTTGGTTTTTCGCCATGGCAGCTGTGGCTTCATTCACAGTATTAGTAAATAAAGTTGTGATTGAAGTGCCTATATCATCCATAACTTTAGCATTGTCCGCTGCTGCCATAGATACACCACTATTTGGAACTCTTGCTACTGTTGCGCCAGTGATTAAGGTTTTTGCGAGCCTAAGACCAGGTAATTTATCCGCCCAAGTACCACCTTCAGCAGCTAAATCCACATTTTTTTTAGCATTAAGTGTATCGAAAGAAAGACCTGACATTGCATTGGAGAGTAGCTTTATAACTGCATAAACTCCCATACCTGTTGCCGCCACTCCCTTAAAGACGCCTCCTAAAGTCTCACCTGCATCAGACATTAAATCCGTTTCAGTTGTCGCATCAGACATAGCATCACCAACAGATACAAGTGCTGGCATCAACCCTTGGATGAACTGATTTTTTGCCCCTTGTACCTGCATATCTAAAAGCTTTAACTGAACTTTAAATTCAGACGCTTTTTGGATCGCAGATTCATCCATGATTAAGCCATAACGCTCCGCAGCATCTGCCCAGAACTTAAACCCTTCCCCACCATTTTTAAGTAATGGAATCAGGTTAGTGGTATCTGAAGCCATGGATTCCAGATAGAAAGACATTTGCTGTTGTGAAACGCCTGCCTCCTCAAGCTTATCGACATAAAGCTGCAGTGCTTGTGGGCCTGATAAGTTCTGCATCTCAAGTGCAAGTTTTCGCGCACCCTCAGCACTACCTTCCGTTTGAATAGCGATTTGTTCAAAGAAGTCGACGGCACCACCCGAACCGATGGTAATAAACTCTCCGAGCTTTTCATTAAAGTCTTTTAATTGGTCTGCCAATTTATCTGGGTTAATATCTACCGATTGAGCTGCTGCAGACATTGCCTGAAATTCTTGCGTTGTCGCATTAGAAATGGCTGCATATGTTTTTAGTTCTTGCGCTGCGTCTGCATAGGTTTTTGCCATAGCAAATACTGCAGCACCTGCTGCCGTCGCACCAGATACTGCTATAGCTCCATACGCAAGCACGTCCTTTTGCATACTAGTAAAGCTAGTCTTGACTTGTTTTTCACTTTCCTTAATTGGTCCTACAAAGTTGCCAATTTTGGTGACTAGATCTAGTGTTAATGTTCCAAGCTTGGCACTCATATAAAACCTCAAGGCATAAAAAAAGCCTCCTCTTCGTAGGTGGCTATAATCAACTAATAGTTTGAAACGTACTGAATTTTTCTAACCAGATTTTCTCTTAATCGCTTTCAAACGTTCTTCTTCAAAAGTTGTCACGGGAGCATCTTCATGTGGCATATAGGTCAGAGCAGAGACTGATTCAGGATCTTTCACTTTAAACATTGTGTGATGGGCCATTAAATTACCGAAGCCCTGCTCAATTCTTCGCCCTATGAAGAGTGATCCTCTTTTTTCTCTGTACGCTTTCCAGATTGCAAACTCGCGCGGACTGATCGCTTTTTTTGCTTTTTCAATGGTCCTACCACCAATTCCGTTGAGGACGAGTTCACACCAGAACTCTTCCTCTTCCAGATCCACTCCTTTCCCGAAAAATCATTGACCTCATCGGCTACGCGATACATCACATCCACAATTTCAGATGAAACTTCACCTGTGCTTTGAACCGTTGGGAAAAATGGCTCATCAACCGAAGTATAAATTGCTTTAAAAATAATGGCCTTAGTAATTTGATCAATCGTTGCCGTCTTCCGATCATCCAAATCCCATGCATCAATAGCGGTAATTGTTTCATCATGCGACAAGCGCTTTACAAGAATTTCACCTTCAAATTCTGACCCTTTCGAATCACGAAACTTAATTGTCTTTTCGGCGAAAGCACCAGTCCCAACAGCAGCCTTTGCCGCATTTAAGGTAAGTTTAGTCATTATGGATTCACCTTAAACTGATCAATTACTTCTGATTGGCGTTTCATTGGAATGGTATGATTAACCATGGCATCTAGTGCAAACACTGGAGAACCTTTCCGTAAAATAGCTTCAAAGCTAGACCATGTACGTGTTTCTGGTAGCTCAATATCACTGCCTGTTAATGTTGGTTCTGCAATTCCATCAGACCAGCCAACATACACTTCAACTTTTTCTTTATTCGCTGCAAGTTGCAGTAATGTCATATGCGATTGGTTTTTAGGATCGGTATCGATTTGCACTGAACCTTCGCCAGGAGTAACAAGCCCATATTCTGTAGTCGCAGTGCTAGTTTCTTCTAAGCATGTTGTATTAATTTCAGCTGCACTGTCATCTCCTAATGCCAATGCTTTAATACAACCCATCTTTGTTAATGTGGGCACAGCACCGTGGACAATCCATACAGCGGTCCCATTAGATAAAACACCTTTTTTTGTTGCCATGAGTTACTTCTCCTCAAATTTTAGGCATAAAAAAACACCTCTAAAGGTGCTTAGTAAAAATTACATTGTGTATTAACGATCAAGCCACCAACTACCTGAGAACCCACGAGCAAAGAGCTTTGTATTTAACTCATAGTGACCGATTCGCTGATCAATCAAGCTGTGTTCTTGAAGCACATTACATACAGCTGTTCGAATATCTGAAGCTGTCTTTTGGTTTGGGCTATAGACCATCACCTGATACAAAACATTATCTTGATTCGTGATGTTATCCAGTGAGGTATTTGGGGTGCCCGATAAGTCAGACCAAACCAAATACGGCGTAGGTGTCTTTTCAGGTGCCACATCTTCATAAATGTGTGCGCCCAACATTCCGAATACTTGAGCATCAGCCTTCAAGATTCGGTAGATAGGTAAATGCTTCATTCGATTTTTCCCTTTTGGATTGCGGATTCAATCGACTTCATAAACGCCTTGTTAAATTCAGCTGTTACTGCATCAACGTTTTGAGCTAATGACGGTCTTAAAAATGGAACTGGTGGTGATGATGATGTACCAAACTCAATAAAACGCCAGTAAAAAGTATCTCCACCTGGGTTCTTACTACTTCCGTCAGTGGTGTATTGCTTACCTGCGCGCCCCTTACGAACATTGTCCTTAGTGTTGGCATAGTTTTTTGCCCCACCAAGCACACCAACTTTCATTCGGACAGTATTTATATCTCGACTTTTACCATTACGAATCACAAGATTTTCTTGAATGCTTTCCCGCGTATCAGGATCATCAATACGTGAAGCTCCAACCTTGGCAGCAAAGAGCACTAGTTGCATAGCTTTACGTGCAGCGGATCGAGCACGGCGGTTAACAGCTTTGCCATCTGTCAAAGTTTGGAGTTTTTTTGAAAGTTCATCCATACCCTCAATCTTAAATTCGACAGACATAAGCGCTTCCTTATTTCTCTACACCATGACTGAGCATCAAAGTGCAGTAGATTTTGCCATTCTCAGCATCAGGCAATGGCTCACCCGTGATGCTATAAATTTTTCCATCGTATACAACACGCATGGTTGTATCGATATCGGATCGCTTACGAATTTTGCAACGTGCGACAATTTCAGAATTATTGGCCTGTGCAATTAATGTGTCTTTGACAGAAAGCCATGTGACCTTCGCCCAAACAGTTGCATGTGTGGTCCATAAAGGATCTAGGATATTGCCATCGTCATCACGCGGTGAAGTTAACTTTTCAATACGTATGCGATGGCAGAGTTCGGGGGCTAAATCCATGTCTATACCCCCATTTCCCTAAACTTTCGCAATAAATCCCAATATGCCTTTGGTTTCCCATCTGCACTGCGGCTATATCGGTATTGAACAAAGATAAGACGAGCCGAATCCAAAGCGGCATTATCAACTAGATCAGTTTCATTCACCCGATCAGTTTCTGTTGCAATAATCTTGCGGTCGAGATCATTTTGAATAACAACCTCTGCCTCATCAATCCAGTGGGCTAAAAGGTCATCTTCTACATCATCATCGATACGACAATGTAATTTAGCTTTCGGAAGGTCGATCATTTTGGTTTGCCTTTTTGGTTGGAGTTTTTGCTACTGGTTTTGGTTTATCACCTTCACCCAACTCAACTAAAATACCCTTGGCAACAAGATGCTTTACATCAACTGGATTGGCTTCCCGTTGCTCCCCAGTAAGGTAAAGCTTATCACCAAGATGCTCACGCATTACTTTATATTTAGTCAATTTCTGCCTCCATGAATTAGGGGCTAATAGCCCCTAATTGGCGTTTATTAAGGTCCAACAGGAACGATATCACCATAAATAAATGCTTCAGGACGGTAGACAGCAAGTGCTAAGCGCTCTTCGGCAAGAATCGTGACTAAGTTTTTAACAAAGTCATCTTCGTTCTCTGTAGCAACTTCCACACGCGAAAGCCAACGGTCAAAAATTTGAGCACCCATTGAGAATGCGCCAGTAAGAAACTTATTGACCGTAATTGCCTGAGTCTCAACTACTGGCAACTTCCATAGTGTTGGGTTGAGCGCACCTTGAGGATTACCAATGATGTATTGGCCTGATGTATCCTTCAGGGTTTCAATTGCTGCCCAGTCAATTGGGTTTAGAACATGCCCACTTGCAGGATATTCAGCAAGTACTGCTTGCAACATTGCAAAGCGTAGAGTGTCGATTTTACTTTCTGCTGTTGTAATAACACCTGTAGGTCGAACATATGGTGTTGCTTGCGGGATAATGCCCAGTAAGTTTTGACCTGTACCATCACCATTAAGGATTTGCTGTTCTTCTTTGAAAGCCAAACCGTAACGAAGACGACCATCAATATAAGACTGCAACTGTGAAGAATCGTCTAAAATTTGGCGAGATGCCTTCATAAAGTGGGCAATAACTTTGGCTGTTGTTGATTTAAGATCAAACTTAATATCAGATTGAGCCTTTTTAGCACCTTCTGCTACAACATCAGCATTATTGGTAAACCCAGTTTCTTGGACAAATTCAAGAGCATTACCATCCATACGACCCGGCATAAGCAAATCACGAATCGTAAGCTTACGATCAGGTGGTGCCATAATTCCCGGAATACGTGTAGCTTGCACTAAGTCACCAGCAGATCCGGCCGCATCAGTGGTTGCTGATGTAATGGTTGCTTTAATTTCTAAGTTTGCTTTACCGCGCTGTCCTGCTTCACCTTGCAAAGATTTAAACTGCTCAGATTCCACAAATTGCCGTCCAAGTGATTTAAGGTCCTCACCACCTTCTTGCGGTCGACGAGACATTTTCTGCTCTAGCTCATCAATACGGGCTTTTGTTTCATTCAGTTTAGTAATTGCTTCATCAGCAGCTTGCTTGGCACCTTCAGCAATTTTGTCACCATGTTCGCGTTTACCTTTGAAGTCTTCGGCGATGCCTTTTACTTCATCAACTTGTTTTTTAAACTCTTGAGCGAGTTGTTCTAAATCTTGATCAGGCATTGCTGACTCCTTTTAAAATATTTAAGGCATTTGAAACTGATTTCGCTTCTTTGATTTGTTCCTCTGACTCGCTCAGAAGAGAGCGCAACCCTTTGCTAGCGATGGCAGTAGATTGCGATTTTGAAAATCCTGACTCTCTCAGGAATTTTTCGAATTCTGGTAAGGTCGGTAACTCACCGTCTTCTAATTTGTTTTTTACAGAAGTAATAAGACTTCGATCATTTGCGGGTTGTGTGACAATCGAAATTTCACCAATATCAACTTCGATTAACTCTCGAACCCCATTTCCTTGCTGATTTGCCTTCTTTGTTGAATAACCAATACTTAAGCCATCAATAGCGCCAGCTTTCAAAAGCGCATATGTAGATTTGGCTCTTGGAACATCATCAATAAGCAATTTCCCTTCAACAAATAATCCTTTCTCATCTTCATAAATTTGTGTGTAAACACCGATTGGCTCACTATCGTTGTGATTCCAAAGGACTGGCGGCATCTTATTTTTTGACTGCCATTTTTCGAGTGACGCCTTAAATGCACCTGGTAAAATCACATCGTTGTACCAGTCAACATTTCCAAAAACTGCACCATACCCCGAAAAAAAACCGTCCTCTTGGACGGCTTTAAGCTCAAAATTAAAACTTTTTCTAGTCATTAGGTTTCCCCTGTTCTTGTCCCAAAGGCACCATTTGCATTTGAACCATGAGTTTATCGGCTGATGGATCATCCGCCTTTGGCATATCCTCAAGCACGCGCACCTCATTACGGGTATATAAACCGTTTCGTGTCATCTTCTCGTAGAAATCTGCTCGTGCTGAACTATTAGACCTTAAGAGCCCATCAACCGCGAATTTAGGACGAAATTGATATTTTTCATGTGGTAGCAAAAGCTTTCGGGAAATGGTTTGTTCGTAGCGTACTAACTGAGGATTGAGTGAATAGGTCAAAAACCCCTGATTTGTTTGTTCTAAGCTAGATGCCCATGAACTTGCTTTGTTGGTATGGCCAATCAATTGCGGCGGTACGCCAAAAGCTCTACAAATTTCCTCAATACCAAAGTAGCGAGACTCTAAAAGCTGTGCGTCTACTGGGTTAATTCTGATGTTGCTGGCCGAAGATAGTTTCATACCTGCCTCAAGAATCATGTATTTCCCTGAATTTTCAGGCTTACTAAATTCTGACAAGTGGTTACGCATGCTTGTGCGCTGTTCTTTTGTCAGTGTTTGTTCACCAGTTTCAAGGAAACCACCAACCTTTAAGCCATTCTTGAACCAATCTTGTGCTTGATTGTTCGCATCAAATTGCATACCAATTGTTTGCGCAAAAAATTGGATTGCAGATAGCCCCACATAACCATCTAAAGTGAATCCTTTAAAATGTAGAATTTCATCATCGCTATAGATTTTGACTTTCCCATTTTCAGTGTAATGGTATTCAAAACTTCCATCTTTTAAGCGTTTTTTAACCATTTCGCTTGGAAACAATGGCTCTAAAGATATAACGCTTCGGTTATTGCGACGAGAAATATAACTATAAGCATTGCCCCATAAATCTAAACACGCCGACTGGATCTGCCAATATTCACTTGCACACATATCCGCATTGGGTGAATCGTGTAAAATTCTATACAGATCATGATCTTTAGCGATCTTCTTATTTGAATCGTATAAGTGTAAAGGCAGTGTCGAAATAGTTTCAGCGCGTAATTTCACACAAGCCCAAACTGCTGAAAGTTTTAGCGCTGTTTCAGGACTAACAACCGCACCACCTGAAGACATATAGCTGTCAAAAGGATGTGAAGTATCACCTTTTCTAAGTTGGGTTTTTCCAGTCAATCGTGACCAGAAATGGGACCAAAAACCCGTATCTTGTAAATCGCTCATGCTATCACGACGTCCTCTAAATACCCGTCAATATCAAGATCCTTAACTTCAGGGTTCAAACTCATTAATGCCACGGCGTTAAACATTGCAATGACAGGATCAATTTTTCCTACACCTGAATCCTGCTTGGTAATACGCATACCATTACCAATCATAACGACCCGAGCATTACCTACACACCAAGTCATAAGTTGCTGACCTGCATGCCAAAGATTACCCTCTGCTAACTTGCGCTCGGATGTCATGATGTATCCCATCAACTTATGCCCTTGCGGGACTGCGACAAGTATTTCTTCTGGGATTCCAGCGCCAGTTAAACCATCAATGAGACCTCCAAGACCTTGTGGATCCAGCCCAATTTTGTCGAGCTTGCCACTGTCATAAATTTGCTTTGCAATTAACGCCAACTGGTCAATGTCTTCACCCACTTTATCGACAACTACAAGGCTTCCTTCTTTCTCAAAGTCTTTATATTTAGGGATATTCTCTTTACGACGTTCCAAGGCAATTTTATTCGCCCAAGCTCGATTCCAAAGCCACCAAATACGTGGATCTTTCTTTAACCGTCCTAAGGCAGCGAACCCAAGTAAGTCATCTAAGCCACCGCCATCAATACCTAAGGTAATCACTTCTGAATGCTCTATTAATTGTTCAAGCTTGATTTCTTTAGACTGGTCTAACCAATACTCAGCACCTGCCCAACGGTTTGCTCGCAAGTTCATGCCGATTTCAATGTTTAGATGCTTGGCCAAGAAGTCTCTAAGCGACTCTTCACCTGCATCTTTAACTTTATTGAACTCTGAAATCAGGTATTCAAGGTCAACTGATGCACCTAAATTTGGGTTTGTGATGTAAAAATTTTCAGGCTTAAGATGTTCTCCAGCCTCTATCAGATGCTTAGGGAACTCATAAATGAGTGGTAAAAAGGCTTTATCCTCTTTGATTCCATCCCTTACATCACGTGCGTAATCCAATAATTGCTTGAATACACCACAAGGCACTTCGTCTGACATGGTAGAAAGGTAAATCACGCACCCTTCGGGACGCGATGCCAAGCCGCCTTTCGCTTCACGGAACATTGATTCAGCGTTGGCACGTTTACCAAATAACCAAACTTCATCAATCAAAATGATTGAGGCTTTCTTGCCGGCTGCTGCATTTGATTCAGCTGCAATAACTTTGAGCGTTGCACCAGTACCTAAATGAGTTACGGTTTTAGTGTGCTCAGAAATATTAGTCATTGAACTGAGCTCTTCATCTGCTTTGATGAAGTCTCTAATCGGGTTAAAGCTGTTGTCTGCAACTTCCTTGGTTGGTGCAAGGATTATCAGCTCTGCTGAAAGTCGGTCATTCAGTAGTAAAGCAACTAACATCACACCAGCAGCTATCGTAGACTTGGTATTCTTCTTAGAAATCAAAAGAAAGAACTCACGAATCAGCCTTCGTTTTGTATTCGGGTTATAGGCTCCGAAAATTGCACTGACAAATTCAATTACCCACTCCAATGTGACATCACCCATCTTCGGGCTATCCATCACATCAACAAGAATGAGTTCCTTAAAAATTCGCTCTGCAACATCTGCAACCTGAGGAAACAATGGTGCACATGGCATGAGCGATTGCTTTTTGACAATACGCTCCTCCCAGTCTGGGCAAGCGGTTGTCCATTCTGGGAGCATTGCAGTCATGTTTTAACTCGGTAATTGATTATTCAAGGTGCCAAATTTTCCGCTTTGGGCTGCTTTCTTAGCTTCTTCCGCTTTAGTTTCTTTCTTACCTTTGTCAGCAACCTTGCCATGTACATAAGGTAATGCAGCCTTAGCAGCATTCACTCGCATGAACATGTCATCGCTTTTATTCATCACATCTAAAAGAAACTGTAACGGATCATCCTTGGCGTAATTTTCATCATCCAAAGGATTGTCATTTTCCCCACTATCCACGGAGTTAACTTTTTGTTTTTTTGAAGTTAACTTTTGGGTCGTAGGAGTTAACTTTTTAACTGATTTAAATTGATCAATATAGGCAATAACTTCAGGAATTTTTGCAAGTTTAGAACCTTGCTGCATTGCAGATTTTTCACTATATCCTGCTGATATTGCTGCATCTTTATTGCTTAAGCCATCCACAACAGCTTGAGCAAAAGCTTTCATTTTTGCTGTTAAAGCCATCGCAAATCCTTAACTCTAAAAGTTAACTTTTAGCTAAAAAGAGAAATTTTTTTATACGTGAGATGGGGGGTGGTGTCCGAGGGCAAAAGGTTTTGAACTTTTGACCTCCCCCCTCCCTTATGCATCTAAATGTTTTTGAACTACTTCATCTATCGCTTGCGTACGTTCTTGAAGTGCTTCTTTCGTATCGTTTGGTATGCGTGGATCAAAGCACATGCCTCGCATAAAGTTGGCGGACGATTCAAGCTGTTCTAGAAGCTCTTCATTATTAACTGTCGACTCTCCTTTAAGGTTTTATCTTTGTGACACGGCGGACACAACGATTGCAGATTAGCTTCATCATCAGTACCACCTTGGGCAACATTGACTATATGGTCCAGTTCTAGTTGTGTAGTAACACGGCGGCAATACTGGCATGTCCAGTTATCACGTAGATGAATCTTTTCTTTTAGTCTGCGCCAAGGTCTCCCACCGCGACCTGATCCCCAGCTCTTAGGTGGTTTAGGTTGCTTGGGTGTAATGGCATCAAACCTACTCTGCAATCGTTGTAACTTTGGCATGGTTAATCATCCATATATCTAGGACTGTCTGACTCTTCCTGCTCCTCGAGCATTAACAACAATTCGTTATTGAGGTTCGTTTGTACTTGCAGCTGAATGATCAACTGATTGTTCTGCTTTACTACCTCAGTGAGTAAGGTTAGCAGTTGCTTTGATGATGGGTTCTTTTGACTGCTCATACGTTGCCTTTAGTTTATGTCGACGTTGCTCACATGATTTACATGACATTAAAAAACCACCCGAAGGTGGCCATATAATCAAAATTAACGAGTGCCGAAGTACTTCATTTCAAAAAGTGTAAGTTTCTAGATTGTCTTTTTACAAAAACATAAGCACCAATTTGCAAAGCTATCAGATAGCATGCATTTCGAATAAATACGATATAGGCTTCAGATTGTCCAAACAGTAAATCCGTTACAAACATAGAAAGAACCAAAGTTAGATGCACATAACTACTTTGTTTAAACTTATGCTTTGGGGCATGCTTAGCATTAAAATATCCTATCCCCACAAATCCAAGAAACATCACTAGAATGCCAAAAATTGCACTCACAAGATAATATGGTTCTGGTGTGTACTCCCAAAGAGTAAATCGAATAGATGCCACCAATATAACAATACACAAGAATGAACCAACAATATGTTGGATGTAATAATCTAATTTCATAATTTCACTTTTAATAATTATAAAGCGCTGAAATTATAAGACAGTTTTTAAACTCTCAATACAATTAATGATAATAAATCTTATTTACATCATTAAAAAACCCCGCCAATAATACATATTGAGCGGGGTTTCATTTGTCATAAGACGTTCATCTATTTACTTAATATCTTTTACTTTAAGGCAATTTCGGCAAACCTCTAACTCACCATCTTTGCAATGATGAATTTCCACTACGCCATGTAATCCGAATAAGCATTTCAATAATTGAAACATTCAATATCACTCTCAGTTAATATCCATGTACATCGAATATTTAGGGAAAAAAAACCTGCACCTTGGGGAAGGTGCAGGCAGAAAACTGATATTAACTATTCATGGAGAAGCTAATACCGAGCATTCTAGTCGGATTTATGTGAATTGTCTTGTAACTATTGGTAACACTATGTAAGTTTAGATTAATACAAAATTTAAAATCCCACATTGCTTATTTTTAATTAGACCAATAATTAACTTAATAACTTTGGAATATATTCAACCGTAAATTCTGAATCGTATTGCGTCTTTATAATTTCAAATAAATCACCAAACATATGCTGATATTCTTCAGACATATCATAGACTTAATCTATCTCTTGTGTTGCATTTTCAACAATAATTAAAAGCCTTACATTTCCAGTCCGTAACCTTGCATTTTGTGTATTCAGGCATTAAAAAAGCCCATCAGATGATGAGCTTTTAAATCAACCAAGTACATTAACTACACTTCGGTCACTTATAACAGAAATATGCCATGTTACTGCGCGCATTTCAATATCACTTTTTAACTTTTTTACCTTTTCTGTCAGCGTCTAATGCATCATTGAGCCAGTCAGGCCCAATTAAATCTTCAGTGTTAAAAAACCTCTCAGGTATTTTTCTCCAAAATTCTAAAATTGCCTCTGAAAATTCTGTGAGATATTCATCTTTTAAGATGACTGAAGTGTGGTCGTACCAATCACCTTTATTAAATTCTTGTTCAGAATAATCATAAAAATATTCTGGATATTTTTTCCTCAGATCAATTAATGAGTCGCCATTTCCGTGCTTATAAATATTTACTATCAATCTACAAGCATTGAGTTTATTAAAAAACTCTTCTTGTTTTATTGCCCACCCCATCCTTTCAAATAAATCATATATATGCCGAATATCAACTTTCCACAGTTTATAGAAGACATTATCCCCACCCCAATAGCGAGCATCTCTGACTAGCCATGCTCTTAATGCTTTATCCCATTGGTGATACATACCAGCTATGACACTAAACATAGTTTGCATCCTCATTTCACTGAGTAATAACCCATGTTCAATGCCTTCATCATTTGCTTGTTCAAAAAAATCCGTTGGATCATGTGTCTCAGGATCAAAATAATGGCTTACTTCCTCAAGCCACTTCTCTGAATAATCTTCGACTTCTTTATCAAGATCATCAAATTGTGATATTAATCTTTTCCGGGCTTGCTCCACATAAAAGTTATGTGAACTTATATAATGTTTTCTTTCAAGCCCACATAAATAAAATAACTCTCTACCAACCATAATTACCCCCAAGAATAAGGGGTTAATATCTCACACATTTCCGCAAATTACTTCCAAACGACTATCCAACCATGTCTCAGCAGCAAGCAAATACTTATCAATGTTACGGCGATCAACTTTAGTTTTACTTGCCAAAACAGACACTGGAATCCCCTTCAAATAGTGAAATTCAATCCACTGAAACAAATCAGGCCGTGAAAACTTCAACTGCGTGACTAGATGATCAATAGCAATCAAAGCATCATCATCCAGCACCACTTTCACACCTGCACTCTTTTGCCCCTGCTTTAAACGCATCAACCCCAGTGACGGCGATTGGTAACTCAACTCACTCGGATTGTAGTGAGAATTTCTTGCCCATTTCCCCCACTGCTCAAGTTCATTCTGCATCATTCGAATTGTTGGCTTAATTTCTGTCACTGCATTCATCCTATTTCCCTCAAAACTTCGCAAATCATTGAAACACCAACATGGCTGCATCACGCGCATGTTCATTGGTACGGCCTTTCCAACCTGTCATACGGAAAAAGTCTGTGGCTTTCTTTTTAGTGGCATTGGCTGCAGGATGGATCATCTTGTACAGATAGCCTTGTTCCTTACACCAGTCCTCCCATATTTGGGCATCACGTTTGACCGATCCAACGCCCTGTGCCTTTTCACGACCACCGGTAAACCAAGTACGTTGCCGAGCATCTTCGATATATAAGCAGACGTTTTGGGCACCCCATGTTTGTACCGAGTCATTAACTTTGGTCATAGCTTGAGTGATAGATAAACTCTCGACCTGTTCTAGCTCTCCACCCTTGCCACGGTCTGCTGCAACAGCAAAACCTGTCTTCACCCCTGTATCAATTCCAATCATGATTTTCATGCGTACATCGTCCCCAATTCGTTTTTGTTGTTCATAAATATTGCGTTGACCCCACCGACATATCCGCACCATCCAAAGCGTTCTTTCCAGTAATACCAACGTCCGTTGATGCATTTCCAAAATGTTCCATCGGTTTCGATGTGTGTTGCGCCGTGTGGAATCATGCTGCCCCCTGCAAACTGCCAGTGAAGCCCACTTGCTTGAGGTATGGTTCCCATTTCTTCGCTTGGGCTGGGTTCATGAGTTTGATAGCAATGCGTGATGCCAGTTGTTCGTATGAATCACCCGGTGCGCTTTGCTTGCTCGCAAACTCTGGGTGATGGGCAAGTTTCTGTGCAAACGCTGAGATTTGTTTTTCAGTAAGCTGCTTCGGTTCTGCTGCAGGTGTTTTGCCGTATCCCGTTTTGGTTTCTTGGGAATACTTGGTTCGGTATGCATGCAGTAGCCAATCCGCAAAGTAGAAATTCAGAAGTTCATCGCAAATGGTTTTGTCTTGGTTGTAAATTTCAAAGGCACGTTTTTCTCGTTCCACCCATTTTGCTGTCATGAGGGTTTCTGGTTCGATGCTGTCATCGGCCAAAGTAATTTCTTCACGAAGTTTTTTTGAGCAAAGCCAGTCTTTTTTATTTTTAGATTCTATTGGAAGATTCCTTGGGAGATTCTGTGTCCCAATTTCGGTACTGGTCTCGGTACCGTTTTTGGGACTGGTACTTGTTCTGTTTTCGGTACTAGTACCAATATTGGAACCTGTACCTAAATTGGAACTAGTCCCATTTTTACCACTAGTCCCTTTTTTGGTACTGGTTGGCTGATCTTCCCGACCGACCACACCCAGCAGTTGGTAGACTTTTACGCCGTTGCCGACGATCTTCCCTGTATATTTAATCAGGGCTTTTTTCTCTAGGTCATCTAAAACTTTGATGATGGTTTTGCGGTTCATCTTGGTGTCTTTAACCATACGCATAATGCTTGGGTAGCATTTGTGGTCTTCCCCTGCGCGGTCTGCCAGTGAAAGTAATATGAGGCGTTGTGTAGAACTGTCTACTTCTGCTCTCCAAGCCCAAATCGTTGCATCTAAACTCATATGGGTTACCTCTATTTGTCGTCTACGCACTGGTGTATTTGTGCATCCAGTTCGGCCAGTATTTCGTGTAGTCGGTGAATGACCTTAGACATGTCTATGGCTTCCCCGCGTGTGATGCGTCCGTCTGCCATCATTTCTTTAAATAGCGTGTAGACGTTTCCGCCTTTCATCCCAAAGCTCAGCACTAGATCTGTGAGTGCTGTATCTCTGCATTCGGGTATGTCAGGCAGGTTGATTGAGGCTTTGCAGTATTCGGTAGTCGTTGGTCAGCGCCATCAGCTTGGATGCTTCTACTAGCGTCAAGTGATGGGTGTCTGTATTTGGATTGACTTTGCTATTGAGCACGGCGGGACTTTTGATGCCCATACGAGGTGCGAGTGCATTTGCTCCACCTTTGTAGTCGTGCACGGTGTGATAAGCAGCATCTAATATGTTCATAACGGCTTCCTTTGAACGTGTTTATTAGATGGGTGCTTTATTACTATTTTTAGTAGAACGAACAAATGCCCAATTGATGTCAGGTCTTAACTGCTCTGCTTTAACTTCTTTTTGAGTTATTTCTTCAATAGACAAACATCTTTCTTCAGGAATTTTATCGAAATTCCATTTACTTAAAGCCCACGGCGTAATTCCTAAACCACGGGCTAATGCAGATTTACTACCCGCTATTTTTATTGCTTTTTCGAAAGCATCCTTTGGAGATAACATAATGCAACCATCAACACTACTAAAAGTAGAAGACAATATACTACCTAAAATAGAATTGGTGCAACTAAAAATACGAGGTAAACTTCTACCATTGGTAGAAAATGGAAAGAAACCAAAATTGCAAACAGCTAAATATCAAGAATTTGCATCTAGGCTTAAAGGTCTTATGGATAAAGACGACTCGCCTATTAAAACTGTAAACCAGTTGAAAGATGCTATCGAAGTCACTTATGAAATGGCTCGTAGATATACGCTAGGTATTGCAAAGCCACGCGAAGAAAAAATGCAAATCTTGGCTGAAAAATTTAATGTCGATATTAGTTATTTAGACCACGGAACTGGATCAGAGAAAAATGTGTCTGCACCTTTTCCAATAGCTGGGCGCTTAGTTCCAGTTATTTCATGGGTACAAGCGGGTGCTTGGACTACCGTAGAAGCTGTGCCTGCGGGTACACAGTTTGATGAGTGGTTACCACCAAATCCTAAATGTGGAAAACATGGTTACGGCTTAGAAGTGGTTGGCGAGTCAATGCTTCCTGACTTCCGCCCTGGCGACAAAATTTATGTGAATCCTGACTTTCAAATAAGTGATTTAAAAACAGGTGATTTGGTTATCGTTGCTTGCGACGGCGAAACAGAAGCTACTTTCAAGAAATTGATAGTAGAAAGCAATGGTATGTATTTAGAACCCTTAAACCCTAAATGGCTTGGAAAAATCATGGAGCTTCGTGAAGGTTGCAAATTGGTTGGAAAAGTAGTTGCGTTATATAGAGACGTTTAAAGTCAAAACTTATTTTCATTTATAATACAAAATTTAGAGGTCATTATGAGCTTTCGGATTGTCAACTTAGAATATAAAAAGAAAAAAATTCAACTTTGTGATAAATACACTAGTGAAAACAGCAATATATTTACACTTATTACTGGTAAAAATGGTGTTGGGAAAACACAATTATTGACACATATAATTAAATATTATATTGACCAATTTGATCAACAAAAAAATCTAATCACAGTGAAAGATAAATTTAATTCAAATATCCCAGAAAAACTTATTGTTCACACCAATAGCAAATTTGATAGATTTCCTTCCATGTATAAAATGCCAAAACAATACAAAAACCTTACAGCATCAAATTACTACTCTGTTAATAATGAAATTTTCACAAGTCTTTTAAATAATAAAAACCTAAATAAAAGAGCAATTTACGATACACTAGCATATCTAGAATACAATCCAATTATTGAATATTCTGCTATTCTAAAGACTTCATCTTCTGGAAAAGGATATTTAAATGAAACATTTACATTCTATAAAGATGAACTTATTAAAATTGGTTTTAATCCAAATATAATACCCCAAAAGCAGCCAAAAACTAATAAAAACTTATTATCCGTACTTAATAGAATTAATGAAAACAATGTAAAGCTAGACTTAAACGACATCCCCTTAATATATAACTTATTAAAAAATAAAAAAATTTTCGACCATGAATTAAATTTCATTTTTGATTTTCTAGAAGAAAAAGTAGATTACGGAGAATTAGACAAAAATGAATATCAATTACTACATAAATATAATTTGATTTATTTTAGAGATATTTATTTCTACAAAGATGGGGAAGACTCATTAAGAATAGATTTTCAGTTTCTAAGTTCAGGTCAGCAAGCGATACTTAATATTTTGATTGGTGTATCAAGTGTTATCAGTAACAGATCATTAATTTGTATAGATGAACCTGAAATTAGCTTACACCCTGAATGGCAAGAAGAAATAATTGAAAAATTACAAAATGCTTTCAAAGATATTTATGGTTGTCATTTTTTAATAGCTACGCATTCACCACAAGTTGTGTCAGGTTTAAAATCCGACAATGGCTACATTTTAGACTTGGAAAATAATATATTGCATAAAAGCATTGATTATTCTAAAAAGTCCGCAGATTATCAATTGGCAAAGTTATTTAATGCTCCTGGCTATAATAATGAATATATTATAAAAATTTGCCTTTTTCTTCTTTCAAAAATAAGAGATAAAGCTAATTTTGATAATAATGACTTATCAAATATATCTGAATTAAAGGGATTCCAGCTTTCTCTAAAAAATGATGATCCTGTGTATTACCTAGTTAAAGAAGTTATATCTTTAGCAGAGGTATAAGCATGAAAAGATTTAAATTCTCAGTTAATGAGCTACAATACATCGCTGACTTCGACCAAGAAGATACGAATTACTGGGATAATACTAACGAACCGATGACTTCTATAAGAAAGAAAATACGTGATCATTTTCTTACAGCTCAGAATTATCAATGTTGTTATTGCAAGATGACAAAGCAAGAAGATCATGGCTTAGTTTGGGATGTTGAGCATATTCTACCCAAAGTATTATATCCAAAGTTTACGTTTGAACCCTTAAACTTAGCCGTTTCTTGTAAAGAGTGTAATCGATCCAAATGGAATAATGACATAGTTATTAATCCTTCAAAATTAAATGCACGATATTTTTCAACATCTACAAATATTTCAATTGTTCATCCGCATTTAGATAACTATGAAGATCATCTTAAGGTCATTAGGTTTGGTGAAAACAAAATTTTCCATACTGCAGTAAATGATAGTATTAAGGGAAATAATACATTTCGTATATGTAATTTAATGCGCTTTCTACAAAGTGCGTTTGGTAATGATAAAGAGTTTAAGAGAGACTTATATAACCATATTGATACAGCAATCAAAGAAACAGTTGAAGAAAACACCACACCTCAGGAAATGAGTGTAATTATTAAAACTGCTGTCAACACAGCAATTAGATAATACTAAAGCATCAGTTTGTACTTTTGTTTTCATATCATAACAAACACTACAGACCCATCTCAGTGATGGGTTTTTTTATATCAGCCGAAAACTATTAAAAGCAGGAATAAAAGCTACTTCATATTGACAAAAATTCTACTTTAAGTAGTATTGATCTCACAAACAACAAAAAGCCCCGAAACTTTGGACGGCGACGGGGCTTTGCAATTAAGCGAGATGAGTATGAAACAAAAGCCTATATCTAGTCAAACAACGCCTATCCTTTTCCAACAGCCTACAACTGCCGAACTACGCCCTGCACTTCGCTCAATCATTTGGGCGAATGTACGCGACTTTGCCCTTTTCCTTGGCCTAGCTTTCATAAGTTGGTTAGTCATCACTGCTATTCTAATGGCAGTTGGAGGGTAAAGACATGGAAGTTAAAGAAGTCCGAACTCACCATATTCCTGCTCAAATAGGTGTTGATCCAATTGATCTTTTCATCGTTTGGTATGGTGAACATAAGTCACAAATTACGATTAGATGCTGGGATAGTGCTTGGACTGGATATCGCGGCGGCCATTGGACAGAAAAAGCTGAAAATTATTTAATTGAATGTATTGATGAAGGAATGACAGACCACTTAGTTCAATTATTTTCAAGAACACGTAGCCCTAGAGAAATAAAATGGCTAACTCAAATTTTGGGAAGCATTCATAAGTATTTAAAAGAACTTGATAAGGAGGAAACTCCAAATGGCTACTAATATCAAACGCCTCAAGCTCAGCGTATTTGCTGAGCGCTACTGGCAAGATGAAGAATCCCGCCCATGCCGCGACACATTGGTCAGCCATATAAAACGTGGCTGGCTCAGTGGTAAAAAAATTGGTAAACAATGGTATGTCGAATGTACCAGTTGGGGTGCGCCGTTGTTCTATACAGATGAAGTGCCTAAGGTCGAGCTTAAGTCTCCACCTAAAACGGGTAACTCCATTGCAGACCGAATTTTAGCGGAGATTTAATATGGCTCCTCGAGGTCGCAAGTCGGGGAACTTGGACTTACCTCCCCATGTCGAAGTCGACAAAAAGCCCAATGGCACCATGTACTTCCGCTATCTACTACCAAACGGACAGCGGAAGTCACTTGGTAAAGACCGTAATGAAGCTATTAAGGCAGCTCAGGCACTCAACACCGTGCTTGAGCGCAACCCGGACATTGTGTCTAAAATTCTATCTTCAGTAGAAAAAGCACATAAGCAAAGTAATATTCCAAACTTTGGCCAAGCATTGGATGAATATGAAAAGCTGCACTTACCCAAGAAGAAACTTGCCAAAAACACCTTGGTGAATGTCACGGCGAACATTGGTAAATATCAGGATATGTGGGGGCAGTTCTATTGCACCGACATTACCCTACTCATGATTTCTGAATACCTGAAAAAGCAGACCGACTTTCAGGCAGAAAAGCACCGTTCACAGCTTATCGACATTTGGAAATACTTTGTGGCCAACGGCTGGGCACCTGAAAATATTGCAGAGAAAACCTTAAAGCCAATACGACCAGAAAAAGTCAGAACGCGACATTCCAACGAATCGCTTGAAATTGTAAAAGCTGTTTGTCCGCCTTGGTTAAAACTGGCAATTGATCTGGCATTACATTCTATTCAACGGCGTGCCGATCTGGTGGTAATGGAACGTTCAAGCATTAACATCAAAGACAACACCATGACCGTACTGCAGCATAAATCGCTGAATTACGACAAGCCTGTATTTATTGAAGTGGATATGCATCCAGAACTACGAGAAGTCGTATTACTGTGTATAGAGCATTCTATGCGACTACGCTGCCCTTACCTGATAGCAACTCGACCAGACCGTATTAATGAGCAAATCCGTAATGCAAAACTACATCCTTTTGCTGTGACAGAGGATCATATTACCAAGCAGTTTAAGAAGTATCGGGACTTATCCGGTGCGTATGATCATTTAGAGCTAAACCAACGACCATCGCTGCATGACTTACGTGCCTTGGGCATTTACAACATCACGCAGAAGTATGGAAAGAAATATGCGCAGGCACTGGCTGGCCATGCAACTGTGAAGATGACGGATCACTATTTAGAGGGTCACGAAGCACCTAAACCTGAGCGGGTTAGCTACCGTTAGTCATACCAATAAGCTGATGCTTCCATTTCATGGATCATCAGCTTTTGATTTCATATATTCGCCAGTATGTTAAATGATGAGACTACTCTGTTAAGTTTTCATAGTTTAGTAGTATACATTTTCCATCAATTTTACCAACCAAGCTTATAGGTTTAGATGTTTCTCCACAGTCAAAAGATATCTCAACTAATAAATTTTGATCCTCGAAAGACTGTAACTCTTCAATTAATTGTTTGATGCTTTTACCCCGTGTTATCCACTCTGGCTGTTTAGGCATATTATTCCCTGCTATTTAATATTTCTAAAATTAACATAATACGCCTTATAAGAAGGCAAAAATTGGAGTCTTAAACTCCCATTTTTATTATATTTTTTATAAATTTCGCATAACAGCCATTATGTTAAATATGAAACATTTTTACTCTGAAGATTTTGAAGTATGCTAACACCTATTCGGTAGATCTAGCAGTGCTTTTATGAGTAACAATAAAATTTTAAAAGTCGATCACTCTTTATTCGCTGTTAAAGGGGAACTCTTATATTTAAAAGATGAGTACTCAATTTTTTTTGTTGAAGAAAATCATATTGATGCTTTAACGAGCTTGGTTTTGCATACTTTAGAGATAATGGTTGCTGAGGATGGGTTGCTCTCAAGAGTTCAAGGTTACTTTCCAATTTCCAGTTGGACAGAAGAAGTATTACCTGATTTTGAATCACAACAAGCATCAATTTATCTAGATGAAAGTAATTCTGATATTAAAAAAAATATGGGAATAGGCCAGCCTGTAACTAGAGAGTGGCCTATCTATTATGATAAGGGTAAAGGTATTGTCTTTGTCGGTGAAAATATTAATCAAGCATTAAATTGCATTGAATTCTGTACTGGGTGTTATTTATCGATATGTAATGGTTATATTAATGGTCTATGGATGAGACCCAAAATTGTTGAAAATTTTCCCAAGTAATTTTAAGAACTCCTAAAATTGACATAATGCACGTTATACGCAATTAAATTTTTATTTCAAATAATTCAATGTGTTATTTGACTTAAAAAACCCAACTCAGATGTATTGGGATTTTTTAATAGTTTATTACGTTCCACGATTATTTATTAAACAATGTTCCATGGCTTTGTGTAGTCACATTTAACCCTAAAACAGAAAAAAATGTCCAGATGAAATAAGAATAGATGTCCAAGTAGTTATTGATTTAGCTACCGTTAATCATCGCTTTTAAGTTTAAATGAACGAGTTTTCCACATTGGGGAATTACGCCATTCCCCGAAAATACCCCGAATATTCCCCGAAAACAAAAAGCCCACTTTTGAAGTGGGCTTTAATGTGTTGAAATATCAACGAATTTTGGTAGGTATATCCAGACTCGAACTGGAGACCTCTACGATGTCAACGTAGCGCTCTAACCAACTGAGCTATACACCTGAAGTAAAAGCATAATATTCACTTTTAAAAAGTATGACAAGCGCTATTTCTTGTTTTTTAAAGCAGATGCACAAGTTTTAAGCATTCGTTTAAATTGTTGAATATTTTTTGAATTCAAGGTATTGGAATAACGCATTTGTTGATAATAATCAGCCGCCTGCTTAAATAAAACTTGTTGTTCAGGTTTAACGTCTTGAGCTAAGCGGATCAGCCATTGATATACCGTTTCAGCATCTTGTTTACGCTGCTCTGTTATTAGGCTTCGAGAAAAAGACTGAACGACAATGTCATATTCAGAAGTTTGAGCACGTTTACACCAAAATATAACGCACCAGTACAGTAAAACTAATCCACCGATGCTAATCATAATCAGCAATACCAATGAATAACTGGATTGGAGTCCTAACTTCTGTAACCAACCTCGTTGAGTCTCTGCATTATAGCCAACCACCTTACTTTGCCATTGGTAGCTTGCGTAATCGCTCCAAATGCGCATTTTGTTTAATACTGAATAGCGCTGTACATTCCATCGACTACTCTCACCCCAAACACGGGCATCTTGGCTCATTAAATCTTGCATACCTTGTTCAATACGCTGTGGTGCAATCATCGCTGTTGGGTCATAGCGTTTCCAGCGCCCATCCACAAATACTTCTGTCCATGCGTGCGCATCTAACTGTCGAACTTCCCAACTTTTTACATCTGGTGAAGGCTGACCACCTTGATACCCAACCACAATACGTGCTGGAATTCCTGCATAACGCATCAACATCACGAAGCTAGAAGCATAATGTTCACAAAAACCCTGTTTGGATTTAAACAAAAACTCATCAATACGATGCTGTCCCAACAAGCCTGGTTGCAAGGTATAGCTAAAACCATTGTTGCGATACCATCCCAAAACATTTTGAATATAACGTTTCGGGTTCTCGTCACTTTGCTTAAACAGCTGCTGTGCAAATTGCTGCGCTTTCAAGTCCATGTGCTCAGGCGCTTTTAAGTTTATGTTTCGTTGTATCTTAGATAATTCACTTTGGGAAAATTGAATATTTCCCATCCATTGCAATGCAATAGGTTCCACACGCTGCACTTGACGATAAGCCTGAATACTCCAATCCTGACGTAGCTGATAACGTCGCTCTAAGGGTTGTGAATATTCCAATGCCATAATCCACGGAATCGCGACATCAGCGGGTAAATATTGATAGTTCCATTTTTTGAATGTAGAGATATGCGTTAATGTATCATCCGAAATACTTTGTTGATTAATAAAACTACTGGTCCACTTTTGCCCATCATATTGATCTAAGACCATCGCGCGCCAATAAAGCTCTGAACGATTGGGGAGCTGAGTGACATCACCGATAATACGAAAAGCCAAATGACTGGACTGGGATAATTGCGCAATATCTCCAGGTGACATACTGTCACTCATGCCTGTCACTGCTTTATTTTCAGGAATTGGAATATGCCAAAGTGGGGGTAAACGCGGAAAAAAGATAAACAGCAGCACAAAAAAAGGCAGTGCGAGACCTACAAATTTAATGACGTTTTTTGCATCTTGCCTTAATGCCATACGATTCGAGTTTTCAGATGCAAAAGTATGGGTTTGCACTCGATATAGCCCCAACAAACAGCTCAATAAACAGAGTAAAACCATCACAGCCGTCATAAATGACTGACTATGTAGAAACATACTCGCCGCAAAAAATAAAGCAAAGTTAAACAGAATAATCACATCACGCTGCGTTTTTGTTTCTAAGGCTTTAGCAAAGAGAAAGATACTTAAAACAGCTACGCCCGCTTCCACCCCTAAAAAGCTTTGATAGCTCCAAAAAGTGACTGCTAGAGCAACAAGGGTCAAAATGTAAATTGCCCATTTCGGAAAATGGTTGCCCGTGGATTTCATGAAATACCATAGACAACCGATACAAATGGCGAAAATGACACTCAATAGCACAGGACTAAAACTTAGTTGTGTGATCCAAATTAAACTCAGTGTCAGTACAATGGCAATACGAATAGAAGAATGCATACTGTGCTCGCTATGCCTGCGCCAAAAGTAATTTGGCTTGAAGGTATTGTTCTCGCCCTATCCCTTTGGCTAATTCACTATGGGGTAAATACAGTGCATAGGCATACTGCAACTGCTCACATTGTTCAACCAAGCCCATCATTAAGCTTAATTTTTCTTCATGTGAAGGACTCGGCATATGTGCATAGTGGATTTCTAAACTGTGTTGATCCTGATGTTGTTCAAAGACTTTAATAAATAAACCTTGTCCTTGCGCCACTTGTTTCCATGAAACCGCCTGTAAAGAGTCACCCTCTTTAAAATTTCGCAATTCTCGGAATTCATCCATGTCCGGTTCAAAACTGTGCTGTTGCTGTTTATTTTCTGCCGCTAAAGACTTAGTTTTAGGCGCAATCCACAGGGTTTTTTGAATGAAAAAATAACTCCAAGCGCGAACGAGACCAAATGGATAAGTCGAGTAAATTTTAATCTCGGGAAAATGGAACTGTCCGCGCTCTTTTGGAAAGAAATTTAAATCGACCACCTGATAGGTATCTTGAATAAACAACTGTTCTATATGATCAGCATAAGCGAGCCAAAGGTATCGAGGCTGTGAATGATGTTGTTTGAAATGCATTTGTAATTGCAATGCACTCTCAACCTGCCCTATTTCAGACAATACAAGGTCAACACTTAACCCATGTAGCTGCTTAAAGGTCAAATAAAAACTCATACACAGCACGGCACTGATTAAAAAACAAAACGCTAAAATTAAATTATTGGCATAATTCACCCCAGCAATAAAGGTAATTAAAATCAGCACCACATACACATATCCTTGCTGATAAATAAACACCAGTACATCTTTTTGGGTCAGTTGTTTTTCAGCCTTAAATTTAAAGCGTTTATTTATCCAGTTTTGCCACAGCATGCGTCAGCTTATCCTATCAGTGAACTTTGACTTGCTTCATAAGCTGCTCAGTTTCAGCTTCACCCAGCCCAATACGATGCGCGGTCACTGCGACAAATACAGCCTGTACATCATCGGGTGTAACAAATGCACGGGCTTTAACCAGAGCATAGGCTTGTGCTGCTTTCTTCAAAGCCAGTACGCCACGTGTAGATAACCCATGTCGACCTTTACGGGTTTCAACCGCCAAATCTAAAATATAGTCCAAGACTTCCTCAGACAAATAAATCTGTGGCACCAAAGCTTGTAAGGCGAGAATGTCTTGTTCGGAGAATACAGTCATCAACTGCTTAATCAAGTCATGACGGGATTGTTGCTGCAATAAAGCCTTTTCTGCCTGACGTGATGGATAACCCAAAGATAGCCGCATAAGAAAACGGTCGAGCTGTGACTCTGGTAGTGCATAAGTTCCACTTTGAAAAAGTGGGTTTTGCGTTGCAATTACCCAAAAAGGCTGCGGTAGTACATAACGACTTGCATCGATTGTCACCACACCCTCTTCCATCGCCTCTAAAAGCGCACTCTGCGTTTTCGGACTACAGCGGTTAATTTCATCTGCGAGTAAAATTTGAGTAAAAATTGGCCCTTGCTTAAACTCAAACAGATGTTCTTTTTGGTTAAACATATTCACCCCAATCACATCGCTTGCCAGCATGTCATTGGTAAACTGAATCCGTTTAAATTGAAGACCAGCCAAATGTGCCAAGCTACTGGCCAATGTGGTTTTGCCTAAACCGGGCAAGTCTTCAAACAAGATATGCCCACCTGCTAACAGGCTGCATAAGGCCAATTGGGTTTGTTGATTTTTATCTAAAACGATTTGATTGACTTGATTGAGAAATTCTTGGATTTTTGGATAAAAAACACTTAACTGTGATTCATCGAGCATGCTATGTTGCTGCGTTTCTACCGTTTTTTCTTTTCCCCAAAGCACCTTATTCTCCCCAATCAAAATATAAATCAAGGTTTAACATACAGGTTTTTCAACCATACTCAAAGGTGATCCTTATAAATCTTCAATGATTTGCGTATGAATGACTTCCCTCGCCTCAAGCTATTGTTTCGCTGCAGATTTCAACTGATCTTTTAAAGCATCTCCGCTCATTGAAAATGATGGAGATGATTTCTCTGCTTGCTTAATCAATTCTATGAGTCACGCATTGATTGGAGCCTGTCTACCGCATTGTTCTGCGAGTTTTAAAACCTCACCATTAATCCAGTCGACCTCGGTGGGGCGACCTGCAATTAAATCATCTTGCATAGACGACCGAGCCAATGGATCGATTGCCAACATTTTACGACTTAATAATTTAAATAATGGATTGGGTAAACTCAGCAATTTGGGAATCAAATGCGTCGAAACTGAGGTTAACTTTGCAGGTTTAATCTGGGCACAATCAAGCAGGGCTAAGGCTTCCTGCTGCGCCATTGCCACACATTGGCGATATTTACGAATCGACAATTGTTCCTTTAGCGGTTTTTTTGACAATGCATTGATTGAATTATTTAAATTAAGTAAAAGCTTGGCCCACTGCACAGCCAGCATGTCTTTTTCAAAAACAATCTCTAAACCTGCATTTTGAAACGCATTTTCAAGCAAATTTTGATTTGGATATTGCTTAACACTTAATGCGCCTGATGTGCCTTGATGATAATGCCCAGCTTCTTGCGTGGCGACGTTAAAAGGAACCATCCCCTCTAAAATCATCTGCCCTTGCAAAACCCTTTTTAAAATAGGGACATTACTTAAGCCATTTTGAAAGCTGATGATCAGCGGTGCTTTAGCCCCTAAATATTCTTTGAGTTCATGTGCAACATGTTCGGTTGCCGCCGATTTTACACAAATAAAAATAACATCGGCATCTACAACCTGAGTAGGATCAGTCGTTAGTTTGAGTTGATGGAGTGCAAGTTTGATCTTTCTGCCTAAATAATCAGTTAACACCAAACCCCATTGGGAAAGCTCTGCATGAATACGTGGACGCGTGATAAAAGCAACATCACTACCTGCAGCAGCCAAACTTCCACCCAAATAACATCCAATGCTTCCAGCACCATAAATATATATTTTCATTCAATTTCCCTTTGCAAACATTCCAGTATTTTAAGAGCTATAACAATCAAAAGCTGTCCGATATACGATATGAACCTTTTATGCCTCATACTCCGTGTTGCCTTATGATTGAATCCATGATGTAACAACTTGCTTCATGCAAAAAAGTACACTGTCGAATCTAACACGAGCAACCGCATGTAATTGAATATTTTCACTCGATTTTTCACAAAAAAAAGACGGCGCCGAAGTGCCGTCTTTCAACTGATTACTTACGTTAACAAGGGCACTTTTTCATGCCATTCGTTGCAGATGGATAACGCGCATCCACACAATGACGATAAAAAGTTTTAGCATCCATCGCTTCTAAATCAGGATGGTGCTTTTTCATATGCTCCAAATAGTTTGGATAATCAGGCACCCCCACCATCAAGCGGAAACTTTGCTGCAAACGTTGCCACAGCGTCGCAATTCGAGACCAATTTTTAGGGTTCAGAATCAAATCTTTCTGCGACATCACGGTCATTTTAATGATTTTATAAATCATCATTTTTCCACTTTTAGCAAATTTTAGATTCATCTGACTCTCCTTAATGTCCAGCTTTTGATGGCTGAATGTCTTCAGGATCACGATAAATGGCTTCTGCTTCATGCACAGTCGGTACTGGGCTTGCCAATGCACGACGAATCACTCTAATCGCAGCAAAGAGCATCACAATCGCCACAATCATAAAGAACCCACAGAGTGCAGCATTGATCTGATTCGACATCGCAACAGTCTGCATTTCAGCAACCGTTTTTGCTGGTGCTAAAATTTCATTGTTTGCAATTGCATTGTTAAAGCGTTCAGCTTGTGCCAAGAAACCAATTTTTGGATTTTCGTGGAAAATTTTCTGCCAGCCCGCTGTCATACAGGTTACCAACAAGAATATGGTCGGGATAATCGTGACCCATACATATTTCTCTTTCTTCATTTTGAAGAGGATAACCGTACCTAAGATCAATGCCATTGCCGCAAGCATCTGGTTACCCACACCAAACAGTGGCCATAAGCTATTGATGCCCCCGAGCGGATCGACGACACCTTGGTAAACAAAGAAGCCCCAACCCGAAACTGCAACCGCTGTACCCAACAAGTTCCCGAAGAAGTTATGTGAGTTTTTCACCGCAGGAATCACAATACCCACGGTATCTTGCACCATGAAACGACATGCACGCGTACCCGCATCAACTGCTGTTAAAATAAATAGTGCTTCGAATAAAATGGCAAAGTGATACCAAAACGCCATCATTTCACGGCTATTGAAAATTTCCGTAATGATGTGAGCCATACCAATAGCAAAAGTTGGCGCACCGCCAGTACGTGAAAGAATGGTACTTTCACCCACTTCTTGAGCCAGTAAAGTTAATGTTTCAGGAGTAACAACAAAACCTAAGTTACGAACAGCTTCAGCTGCGGTGTCCACACTTGTACCCAGTAAAGCGGCTGGTGAGTTAATCGCAAAATATACACCTGGATCAAGCACTGCTGCACAGATCAAAGCCATGATTGCAACAAATGACTCCATGAGCATACCGCCATATCCGATCATACGGATATCACGTTCATTGTTCACAAGTTTCGGTGTGGTGCCTGACGACACTAAAGCGTGGAAACCTGAAATTGCACCACAAGCAATGGTAATAAATAAGAACGGGAACATTGAACCTGCAAACACAGGGCCAGTACCATCAATAAACTGTGTGAATGCTGGCAGCTTCATTTCTGGCATTGCAAAAATAATACCGACTGCCAAACCTGCAATAACACCAATCTTTAGGAAGGTTGATAAGTAATCACGTGGTGCAAGCAATAACCACACAGGCAGTGCTGAAGCCACGAAACCATAAATAATCAGCGCCCATGTCAACTGAGTGCCCGACAGGGTAAAGAACGCCCCCCAATATGGATGCTGTGCAATATTTTCACCGTAGACAATGCCGAGCATCATCAAAACAAAACCAATAATCGATACTTCTGCAATTTTACCCGGGCGGATAAAACGCATGTAAATCCCCATAAATAGTGCAATTGGAATCGTTGCTGCAATACTAAATACGCCCCATGGGCTGTGTGCAAGTGCTTTGACCACGACCAAGGCCAAAACAGCAAGGATAATAATCATTACCCCCAATGCACCAAGCATGACCACAATACCTGCAAAAGTTCCAAGCTCTTGCTTTGCCATTTCACCGAGTGAACGTCCATCACGACGGGTAGAAATAAACAACACCAAAAAGTCTTGTACTGCACCTGCAAGCACGACACCGACAAGCAACCAAATCGTGCCAGGTAAATAGCCCATTTGTGCTGCTAAAATAGGCCCTACTAATGGACCGGCACCTGCAATCGCTGCAAAGTGATGTCCAAATAGAACGCTTTTGTTGGTTGGAACATAGTCCAAACCATCATTCAAACGATGCGCGGGAGTTAAGCGACGTTCATCAAGCTCAAAAACTTTATTTGCAATAAATAAACTATAGAAGCGATAAGCAATACTATAAATACAGCCCGCAGCAAGTACGAGCCAGATGGCATTGACATGCTCACCACGACTCAGTGCCAATATCCCAAAAGAGACTGCACCGATGATGGCTACCAGTAACCAGATGATTTTTGAAGTCAGAGTTGACTTCGGCTGAACAGATTCCATTTCAATCCCTCATATTTGTTGCATTCAATCAGCGTCTTTAATTATTCGAGGTACTGCTGTTTTCCTTTGCGACTTTACTCTGCATCTCCTTGTTTTGATCTAATACTTTGGCATAAAAAAAGGGATGATTTTCATCATCCCTTCCGATAATAGTCTATTTTTAAACCATTATGCACGTTCTAAATAATCGCCAGTACGAGTATCTACACGAACGCTTTCTTCTTGCTGTACAAATAATGGAACACGTACTACAGCACCTGTTTCCAATTTTGCAGGTTTACCACCACCGCCAGAAGTATCACCACGTACACCCGGATCAGTTTCAACAATTTTCAAAACTACGAAGTTTGGTGGATTTACTGTTAATGGCACGCCATTGAACAGCATAATAGTACATTTTTCATTTGAATCATCTTTTAACCATTTTGCAGCATCGCCCATTGCTGTTTTGTCAGCAGCGATCTGTTCAAATGATACAGGATCCATGAAGTTCCACATTTCGCCGTCGTTGTACAAGTATTCCATTTCTACTTCTACAATGTCAGCCGCTTCTAAAGAATCACCAGACTTAAATGTTTTTTCTAAAACTTTACCAGAACGTAAATTACGTAGTTTTACGCGGTTAAATGCTTGACCTTTACCTGGCTTTACATATTCATTTTCCATGATTGAACATGGGTTACCATCAAGCATGACCTTAAGGCCTGACTTGAAATCATTCGTAGAATAATAGGCCATGACTGGCGCACTCCAAACTAACTAACTTAAATATTTATGTCTTTATCTTAGACACCAAAGCTTTGAAAAGCAGGGCCATAAAGATAGGGCATCTTTTTTGATGCCTCGTATTGTAAATGAGCAAGGTGTTATGAAGCAATGAAAATCCACTGCCTATAAGCCGAAGATCTTGATAAAATAGCCTCGTTCCACGTGTTTTTGCGTATTGAAAAAGCCTTTTTAGACTGCACACATCCGAACGACTCGTTTCGACATCACTCGATTTGATGGCCTAACTTTCTTTTGACCTAGTATTTGACCCCTTATTGCATGACTCATTATTTGTACCAAGAGCAAAATTGGCAAGCTCAACTCAGTGATTTAATTACCGATCCTTTAGAATTACTTAACATTCTAAAGCTGTCTCCTGAGCAACTACTGTCAGGTGCACTGCTTGCATCGACCCAATTTAAACTCCGTGTTCCCCGTGCTTTTGTGACAAGAATGCAAAAGGGTAATCCGCTTGATCCCCTCCTACTTCAAGTCTTGCCTCATCATCTTGAGCTTGAAGAACATCCCGATTTCGTGACCGACCCCTTGGGTGAGGAACAAGCCAACCAACAACCCGGTGTTTTGCACAAATATAAAACTCGTTTTTTACTAACCCTGACTGGGGCTTGTGCCGTTCATTGTCGTTACTGTTTTCGCCGACATTTCCCCTATCAAGAGAACCTGCCAAAGTCAGAAGATTGGATCAATATTCAACACTATATTCAGTCGCAACCTGACATTAATGAAGTCATTTTGAGTGGCGGAGACCCCTTAACGCTGTCTAATCGTAAAATAAAATTATGGATTGAACGCTTAGAAAGTATTCCCCAACTTAATTTTTTGAGAATTCACTCACGAGTTCCCATCGTAATGCCTAACCGTGTCGATGATGAGCTAATTTCCATCTTAAAAAACAGTAGGCTGCGCATTATTCTAGTGGTACACTCAAATCATGCATCGGAATTGGATGATTTTACCTGCCGTCAATTACAGCAATTAGTCGCAGAAAAAATCACCGTTTTCAATCAGGCGGTTTTATTGAAAGGGGTCAATGATCACGTTCAAATTTTGACAGATTTGAGCTACCGTTTATTCGATGCAGGTGTATTGCCATACTATTTACATGTTTTAGATAAAGTAAAAGGGGCTCACCATTTTGATTTAAATCCGCAAGACATTGATTTCCTATATCAAGGATTATTGGCGAATCTACCCGGCTATCTGGTTCCCAAGCTGGTCAGGGAAATTGCGGGAGAAAAGAATAAGACACCACTTTTCGGGGTTTCAACTTTTTGAGTTAAATAATAACGATGATGACGACGAGTACTTCAGATATCTTCCAAAAACCAACCGAATTAAAGTTGGATAAGCTTAGTTTTTGCCCAAGCACAGTCAAAGGCTTACAAGAATGGTTGGCAAACTTATCCATTTTACAATTGGGTGACTCTTCTCGTTCCTTATTTCAAGCATTACTTGAAGTCTCCGAGCTTCAAGTCAGTGAAACACTTCGCTTTGATTTAGTTCAAGTACTGCATCCAAATTTGGAAAATGTGCTTACCAGCTTAGAGAAACATTTTTTTAATCAGGGCCTCATCACCACTGATCGAAATGACCATATTATTGAGCTTGCCTTATTAATGCGTAGTCATTTTGCAAAAGTCTATATCGACATTGCAAAACGTGTTTCTCAGCAAATCACTCAAAATAAGTTTTCTCTATTTGCTTTTAACCAAAAAAAGAACCTACAAACGGCTCGAACCGTATCAAGTTATTATGCTTTACAACAACTGTCCCTGTTGTTGTACCAACAGCATTTGCTCTATAGCTCCCCGATTCCGGGTCAGTGGTTAGCGGCTCATCAGCTCTTGGATTCTGCTATTCAAAATAACTTCTATTTGACCAACATTAATCAAATACAAGGCACACAGCATCAACTGAACAATATTAGCCAAGCCTATGCGCAGCTTATTCTGTTGGATATTTTCAACACCCATCAAATCCGTCCAGGTGAGATTCAAGGGCTATTTTTGTGTAGTTTTGATTGGGCTAAGTTGATTCAAATTTTACCTAAAGAAACAACCCTATCTCGCTATATTGTCGATGCATCAAAAGACTATCCACCGACCTATAACTCTCAAAAAAATAGTCACATTCAACCCAATATTTTTATCTCGACGCAAGCTCTGCTTGATCATCTCTCAGAGATGCAAACCAAACGCGCCGAGCCACTGTCGCGCGATGAGAAGATTTTCCTTACCCCTGCTCTGCATTTTCATATTCATAACTTATTGACCAATAACATTGAACGTAAGCATGAACGTTATGAATACTCAGCCCAATTACAAATTTGTTTTGGCCTGTCAGTCGCACATTTTTATTTGTCTAAAGGCAAAAATTTTAATGAAACTTTAGAGCTAGAAGGCAACTACAACTTTCAGAATGAAAGTCACGTGATCAACTCCATGAACAGTAATATTCCTGTGGAGACAAGTTCTGCTCGTATGATTGATCGTGAATCGAAACAAATCTACCCTGCCGAAGTTTTAGATATTAGTGTGAATGGTTACCGTATTCGTTGGACTGGACCAACACCTGCACATTTAAAAACAGGTGAGTTTATTTTGGTCCAAGAAAATGCGCATAGCCAATGGCGCGGTGGTGTGATTCGCTGGATTAAACAATCAAGTGAAAAAAGCTTGGAACTAGGGTTAGAAATCTTAGCACAAGATCTTTTCCCATGTGCCGTTATGGTAAAAACAGACCGAACCACTCAGAACTATCAGCCTGCGTTATTGGTACAAACATCCCAGCTAGATGAAGTACAAACCAGCCTCATTGTGCCGGGTTCGAATATGTACCGAGAAAAACAAACCATTCACTTACGCCTAGGTGATGAAGATCTTAAAATTTATTTAGTAAAAGCACATTTAATTACACAAAGCTTTATTCGTTTTGATTATGAATTGTTGAATGACCAACAAGAGCCATTGGTTCAAAGTTTTATTCAAAAGCAAATGAATGCTATTAAGAATCACGATTTATGGGAAGCATTGAAGTGAGAAATCCATTATTATCTAAAAAGTTAAAACGTACGGAAACACGTTTACTCATTATTGATGATAATCAGATCCGTTATAACCAAATTCGTGACCTTTTAACTTCTAGCGATCATCAAGTTCATGCCACTTTACTGGATGACTTACAAAACTTTGAAAAACAGCTTCATCTGCCTTGGGATGTCGTGATTTTTGGTCGCGCTTATGACCTAAAGTATGAACAAGCACTGACTTTGATTCGCAACTCTAACCAAGTCAATTTACCACTAATTTTATTAAAGCCAGATGAATATCAATCAACCCAATATGCAAGTTTTATTCGTAAAGGGGTCTATGATATTTTGGACTTAGAAGAAGCGGATAACTTTTACTTAGGTCTACTGCGTGCGCTGTCATTAAGTCGTTTATTGCAAAGCCAACAACAACTCATGAATGAGCTTGAAACAGCGCAAAGCCAAGCACAGGCTTTAGTTGAAGAAAGCAATAAAGCCATTGCTTTAATTCAAGAAGGGATTCATGTTTCAGCCAATGTTGAATACTTACAACTGTTCGGCTTAAGCTCTGAAGATGATATTATTGGTCAACCGCTGCTTGATATTCTCCAGCCGAAAGATGTAAACGATTTCAAAGTACGTTTTAAGAAAATTTCACAAGGTCAGTTTGATTTAGGTGCTTTTGAAGTTGCTACTCTCAATAATAATGCCCAAACTAAAAATCCTTTAAAAGTTGAGTTTTTAGCTGCACCTGAAGATGATGCGCTCCAACTGACGATTGAAGTCGAATCTGAACGCCCCGCTGCTCCATCGGTCAACACTGAAAAACACGTAATAAAACCTAACACGTATCAACAAATTAACCGTGCTATGACCAAACAGCCTTCTGATCAGAATGCTTTGGTTAGCTTTGCACTCAGCTCTTGTCCAGATGAAATCTTTAAAGCTAACTGGGCAACCACACGTGATTATTTTAACAATATTTACAGCTTTTTAAATGAACAGACCCATATTCCCCTGTTTAAGGCGGGTGGGCAAACCATCGTTGGTTTATTCCAAGCGGAATCACAGGCCAAACTCGAATCTAAGCTGATTGCGTTAAATGCGCTCACCAAACCACAGCTCATCACGGTAGAAAACAGTAGCTATCCAGTAAATTTGCGCATTGGCTACACTTTACTGAAAGGTGAAATTTCAAATCAAGAGCAGTTTGAACACTTGTTATGCTCAGCCTTTAAAACCGCTTTACCGACCAATCAAGACGATTGCGAAATTGAGCAAAAAGCCAGTATTGACATACCTGTAATTGAGTTGATCAACCCTACTGTCAGCGACACTTTAGACACTCAAAAAACAGCAAATGAGCCTACGGTACTTAAAGCTTTACATCTTGCATTAGAGCGTGGTGAGATTCATCTTAAATATCAACAGCTTTACGACAAAGAAGACACCAATTTATACACCTATGAGGTTACCAGTGGCTTTATTTATGGTAATACATGGAAAGATATATCGAGCCTCAAAGAGTTAAGTGAAGACCACGAACTGTCTATTAAACTTGACCGCTGGATTTTAGTTGAGTCGTGTAAACAGCTACACAATTTTATCACACAGTATCCTGAAGCAAAGTTGATTGTAAACTTAAACAAAGCCGTACTGTTGAATGACCGCTCTTTCCCTGACTTTATCGCAAAACTGATTACCATTGTACGCAGTAAGTTAAGTCACCCAATTATCCTTCAGTTCTCTGAGGATGATATCAGCCAAAACATTGCTGAAGCGCAAAAATACATTGCCCAGCTTCGCCAATATGGTGCTGAAGTTTCGATTCGTGACTTTGGTAATAGAATTTATAGTGAATCTATCCTACGTCAGCTCGATATAAACAATCTCACTTTACATGAAAACTTAACTCGCATGCTCAATAGCGACGCCAACACGGAAGAGCTGCAAGAAAAAGTTGCGGTATATCATCAATTGAAAAACATTCAAATTATGTTGCGTGATCTGAATGATATGACTTCGTTTGCCAATGCATGGAATGTCGATGCCCGCTTTATTCAAGGTGATTATTTCCAGAAGAAACTCGATCATCTGATTGACGTGCAGGATCAGTAAAGGTTAAACCTTGGATCATAGCCTCTAAATTTCAAGACCTCTATATGAGGTCTTTTTATTTATGATCTAGCTATCGGTCCTATGACTCTGTATCAAAATCATAGGCATAAAAAAACGGGCAAATGCCCGTTTTTTTCTTTTGCTATTAGTCGCGTTTGATAGAACGTGACATGCCAGCAAAACGTTGTTTGAACTTGTCGATACGACCACCAGTGTCAACGTTCTTTTGCTTACCAGTGTAGAATGGGTGGCAAGCTGAACATACGTCTAGGTAAACAGTTTCTTTACCAAGTGCTGAACGAGTTTCGATTACGTTACCGCAAGAACATGTAGCAACTAAAGTTTGGTATTTTGGGTGAATATCGGCGCGCATCGTCGATTACTCCATAAAAATTAAAGAAGGTTTTGCTGTCATCGCAATTGATCACTCTCAAAATTGAGGAAAGGGCCACTTAATTAAATTAAGTTGCAGATCAACACCATAACAGACCATTCTTTTGGCCCACCGAGACGGATACCGTCAGAGCTAAGCACAACAAGTGGCAAATATTATACGAGATATAATATCAGATAGCCAATTATTCTTTCGTTTCAATTTCAGATTGCTTGGCCCAATAGTTAGCAATAATCCCACACACCATTAACTGGATTTGATGGAAAATCATAATCGGTAAAACAATCATCCCCAAAGGTTGCCCAATAAAAAGAATCTGTGCCATTGGAACACCACTAGCCAAAGTCTTTTTTGAACCACAGAAAAAAATGGTTTTCTGATCGGCACGGTTAAAGCCCAACCAACGTGGTAAAAACAACCCAAGTAACATAATAATCGTCAATAAGACCGAACACACAATGATCAATAGGATTAACGTACCGACACTCACCTCTTGCCATAGTCCCGCTACGACAGCACCGCTGAAAGCACCGTACACCACCATTAATATCGATCCCTGATCGAATGCTTTGACGATGCTTGGCATTTTTTGCATATACGGAAATACATATGGTCGAAGTAACTGTCCAAGGACAAACGGAACCAACAGCAATAAAGTGATTTGAAGTATAGACGAGGTTGGATCAAAACCATGCTCTGACTGCCCCAAAATGAAAAAGGCCACCATCACAGGGGTAATAAACATCCCGATCAAATTTGAGAATGACGCACTACATACCGCCCCAGCCACATTGCCTTGTGCGACCGAAGTAAACGCAATTGAAGACTGTACTGTCGATGGCAAAAAGCACATAAACAAAAAGCCCCAATACAGCTCCTGCCCAAGTAGTGGTACCAATACAGGTTTAGCAAGCAAACCTAAAACGGGAAAAAGGATGAAGGTAAATGCAAAAACCAACGCGTGGAGTTTCCAATGCATCATGCCCTGAATCACGGCTTCACGGGATAATTTAGCCCCATGCAAAAAGAATAATATCGCAATCGCGACCGTCGTCAGTACACCAAATACACTGGCCGCTTGACCTGAAACAGGGACAAAGCTGGCTAAGAGCACCATAACAAATAGCAATAACGTAAACCGATCGAGTGCCAATAATTTCAACATACCAACATCCTGTCATTCCTCTAAAAATGAAAAAGCCCAGTGACTAATTTACCTTTGGGTAAATTCATCTTACTGAGCTATATAAATAAAGCTAGCTTTTACAGGATATGTTCAATATTTTTTTAATTAATACTGTGCATACACGCTGCATATGGCCTAATAACGGCTTAGTTATTACGTGCATTATTATCTTGTTGAATCAGTTCAATTTTATAACCATCTGGATCTTCTACAAAGGCAATAACCGTTACACCACCCTTCATTGGTCCAGCTTCACGTACAACATTGCCACCGCGCGCTTTGATTTCTTCACAAGCTTTATATGCATCGTCTACTGCAATGGCAATATGACCATAAGCATTTCCCAATTCATAACTGTCCGTATCCCAGTTATGCGTCAGCTCTAAAACCGTATGATTTTCTTCATCGCCATAACCCACAAATGCCAAAGTAAAACGACCTTCTTCATAATCACGCTTACGAAGTAAAGTCATACCAAGCACTTCAGTATAGAACGCCAAAGATTGTTCTAAATTGCCTACACGTAGCATGGTATGCAGCATGCGCATTGGAATTTCCTCATGATTTATTCTCAGCCCCCAATATAGGCAAAGCCGTTCTATATTTCAAACCTCAACCATTAAAAAAGTAGCCACAAGGGCTACTTTTTTAATTCGAGACAAGTCTATGCTTTAACTTTGCTCAGCGGCATGCTCTCGTAGAAGTTTCGCTACCCAGACCACTAAGATTAAAATTGGGATCCCAATGAGTGTGGTCAGCAAGAAGAAATTTGGATAGCCAATATTGGACACAATTGTCCCTGAATATCCACCTAAAATTTTAGGTGTCAACGTCATCAATGAACTAAAAATCGCATACTGAACCGCAGTAAAAGATACGCTGGTCAAACTTGATAGAAATGCAATAAATGCAGCACCAGCTAAACCTGATGCCAAGTTATCGACAATAATCGCAAAATACAGCCAGTTTGAACTATATTCCTTAATCACCTTCCCTTTAACTTCTAACTGTCCATCAACCGCTTTATTCAAATTAATCGGTTGAAGATCAACATCTAGAGTTACAGATTTTGCAGTTGCGGGATCCACCTGATAGTTCAGTGCTGTGTGTTGTTGCACATGCCCATTTTGCATCAATACGGCATTCAGCTTTTTAGAGTTTGAATCAAGAAGCTGTTTCGCAGGGATTGCTGCGCTAAACACACCTTCTTTGTCTAACTTTGCATCAAAACTTTGACCATCTAAGCTCAATTGAATACTTTGGTTTTCAGCCAGTGTAGCAAGGTATTGACCTCGTACCACAATACTTCCGTCAGACTCTCGTTGATTAATCACATTATCAGCCGTGATCGGAAGCAACAGTAATGCCGTAGATGCACCCGTTTGACTGATATAAGGCAATGTGACCGAAACAGGCTCTGAAGTATCATTTTGAAAACTGGCCGTTGCAGTTAGACTTTCATGTGCCTGAAGCTGCTCAACAGGAACCTTAATTGCCCATGCACCTGTCTCATCCGCTTGAGCTTTGAAACTTTGCTCACCAACATTGATCACAACATCATTTAAAGGTTGTCCAGATTTGACCAAACCAATAAAGATGAGATTGGTTGAACTGGCCAAGATTGCCCCGACAAACATCAACTTCATGATGTTCATGCGCTGCGCCAGAAGACCGCCTAAAAAACCACCAACCAAACTAAAAATTACTCCATAAACTTTCACCGCTTCAGCAATCTGCTCTTTGGTAAAGTTTAAGTCTTGATAGAACACATTAGAAATCACACCTGCAATGATGTCGGAAATACGATAAAAACCAATCAACAATAGCAAGACCAGCGCCAATTTCACGCCATAACGCTTAAAAAAGTCAGCAACAGGATTCACCCATGTTTCATAGGCCATTTGCTTGTTCACAGCGCCCATTTTGACAAGGCTTGAACCCACCACAAATGCAACCGCACCAGAGCCAATAAAACGTAAAGCCTCAAAACAAAACAGTGCAAAACTATCTTTGATGGACCAGAGCTGAATCAGCATTTCTGTGAGCTTGCCTGAGTAAATATAACTCAGTACAAAACTCACCACAGATACAAAGAAAACTGCCACTAAACGATAATAATCTACTCGTTTATATTCTTTACGCACCCGATCAACTTGTGGCTCACGTATGCATAAAGTGGTTGCGATCCCGACCAACATGACCGCCGCCATTGCCAAATACGTCCACTTCCACGCCTCATAAATATAGTTGCCCTTGGCTGTACCCAAATAAGCTGCTAAAAATAACGCACCTGCACCCGCAACGATCATGCCGATGCGGTAGCCTGCGTTATAGGTTGAAGCCAAAACCGTTTGCATTTGTGTTTCTGCTAGCTCAATACGATAGGCATCAATCACAATATCTTGTGTCGCGGCAGAAAAACCTAAAAGCACTGCACCCGCAGCCATTTGGTAAAGATAGCTCTGACCAAGAGACGGATCTGAAAAAGCCATGATAGAAATAGCACAGATAATTAACAGTTGTGCGATCAATAACCACGCACGGCGACGACCCAATAATTTGGTCAGCACTGGTACAGGTAATTCATCGACCAAAGGGGCCCAAACAAATTTGAATGAATAACCCAGAGCAGCCCAACTAAAAAAAGTCACAGCGCTCTTATCGATACCTGCCTCACCCAACCATAAAGATAAGCTCGAGAAAATTAACAGGATTGGAATACCTGCTGAGAAACCCAAAAACAGCATGATCAACGCACGGCGATCTAAAAATGCAGTAAAGGCGGATTTCCATCCTGAAGATTGTGTTGTCATTACGTTTTTGTTGTCTTAAAACCAATGCTGCTATTCAAACCCTTAATACAATTTGTTTCAACCTGATTTATAAAATCAATGTTCTATTTTTGTCGACAAACACTGCGACTTTGCTTGATCTTTTGCATTAAACCTGTATACCTTTAAGTTTCTAACGCAATCTTTAGTTTCGGATTTCAAAGTGACCCAAAAACACGATCAAATGAGCTCTTCTTTATCTGTACCACCTGCATTACATAGTCAAGAAAATCCAGAAAACAACCTTAGTTCAGCATTTGACCAACCCGAAATTCAAACGACCTTAGCAAAGACACAACTTCAAGCAGAACAACTGACGCACACCCCTGCTCTAGATAAGATTCCAGCCTCAACGCGTCGTATTAAACCGCTCAATAATTTTTTAGGGCAAGACCGCGCACGTGCTTCAGTTGAAGCGGGAATTTCCTTACCTTATTCTGGCTATAACATATTTGCTGTAGGCACAGCTGGCTTGGGCAAACGCACCATGGTCAAGCGTTTACTACAGCAACACGCCAAAAATATGCCGACACCAAACGATTGGGTTTACGTTTATAATTTTAAAAGCCCACGTCAACCGATTGCTTTAGAGTTGCCCGCGGGTCAGGCGGTAAAATTTCAAACCATGTTACATCAAACATGGCAAACTACTTTAAAGCAGCTCGAGCGTCGCTTTACTGCTGAAACCTACCACAACCGTATAGAAGCTATTCGCCAACAAACGGGTGATGTTCAGCAACAAGCCTTGATTGAATTGACCCAAGAAGGTGAAGAACTCGACCTGAAGCTGATCTCCCGTAATGATGAGCACTGCTTTATCCCTGTCCAGTATGTAGACGATAAAGTATTGGAAATGACGCAGGCCGACATCAATGCTTTAAGCTCTAAAGAACGTTCTGAAATTAATGCCAATATACGCCACATGGATAAAAAACTTGAGCGTTTAGGCATCCATTTAGGCGACTTGGAGGAAGATGCCCGCGATAAAGTTCAAGTGTTGAATCGCGATATTGCCAAGCAAGTTTTATTGCCTAAAGTCGAACAGTTAGTGAGTAAATTTGCTGAGGTTGAAGGCTTAAAAGACTATTTAAAATATTATGCTGAAGACATTATTAACAACGTCGAGGTTGTGCTCGAACAAGAAGAAGATGACTTTACCCCCGGACTGTTTAGTCGTATCCCTTCACGTTACCAAGCCAATGTCATTGTGTCACATAAACCCAATGCTGGCGCACCGGTTATTTTTGAAGACTTCCCAACACACTACAATTTGCTTGGCCACGTAGAGCAACTGACTCAACATGGCACTATTACTACAGACTTTACCTTAATCCGCCCAGGGACATTGCATAAAGCCAATGGTGGTTTTTTAATGTTAGAAGCAGAACAACTGCTTGAACAACCTTATGCATGGCAAGGTCTAAAACGCGCTTTAAAATCAGGCCAGTTAAAACTTTCTTCACTTGAGCATATGCTAACGCTGACAGGAAGTATCTCGATTGAGCCTGAAGCAATCCCGCTGAATTTGAAGGTGGTTTTACTCGCTGAGCCTGAAATTTACTATGAAATACTCGAGGTAGAACCTGAGCTTGGCAGTGTCTTTAAAATTCGTGCCGACTTTACTGATACGTTGCAGCGTAATGAAGTGAATGAACAAGCCTACATGCAGCTGATTGCAGACTATGTACAGGCTGATAAACTGCTTCCTTTCGATCGATCTGCCCTTTCTGCACTTTTGACTGACTCTAGTCGTCAAGCAGAAGATCAAAGCTCCTTATCCCTACATGCCCTCACATTGGGTGATTTGATTCGTGAAGCGCATCATCATGCCTTCCAATCAGGCGATAAGATGGTCTCGGATCAACACATTAATATGGCATTAGATCATCGCAAATATCGCTTAGGCTATTTACGTGAGCTCTATTGGCAGGATTTGTCACGTGGCACGCAGCTCATCGAAACGCGCGGACACCGTCTCGGTCAAATTAATGCGCTTTCCGTCATTCACTATGCAGATGTTGAATTTGGCTTACCGTCACGTCTCACAGCATCCGTGTATCAAGGCGGCGGCGATATTCTAGATATTGAACGTAGCGTCGAGCTCGGTGGCTCTCTGCATGCCAAAGGTGTGCTATTGATGTCATCTTTCTTAAAAGCACATTTTGGTCGTGAGCAAACCCTACACTTCTCTGCTGCGCTTGCTTTTGAACAAAGCTATGGTCAAGTCGACGGTGACAGCGCTACGGTTGCAGAACTCTCTGCTTTAATCTCAGCGATTAGCCAGCTGCCTATTGATCAGTCTTGGGCGATTACTGGCTCAATGAACCAATTGGGTCAAGTTCAACCGATTGGTGGTGTCAATGCGAAAATTGAAGGTTTCTTCGATGCATGTAAACTTCAAGGCTTGACTGGTAAGCAAGGTGTGATTATTCCACGTCAAAACATGCAGCATTTAATGTTACGTAAAGATGTGATTGACACGGTTTCAAATGGCCAGTTCCACATTCATGCCATAGACACGATTGATCAAGCGCTTGAACTACTTATGGCTCGACCAGTTGGCACTTTAGACAAGAAAGGACGCTATACCAAGAAGTCTATTTATGCGGCGGTGATGGATCAGCTAGATTATTGGCAAGCCATTGAAGATGGTGCTGAATTTGAAGAAGAGCCGAAGAAAAAGAAAAAAAAGAAGAAGGACAAAAAAAAGGCAAAATCTGAAAAAAAGACCGTTGCAACTGAAAATGCAGCGGAACAAACTCTGGAAGCCGAAAGCACAGTAGATTAATCCTTTCCCTCAAACAAAAAAAAGCGCCTCAATGGCGCTTTTTTTACAACTGAAGATTAAGCTTCAGGTGCTGGACTATGCTGTTCAACTAAAGGTTGTAATTCACCTTTTTGGAACATGTCTAGAATAATGTCACTACCACCAATCAACTCACCGTTGATCCATAACTGTGGGAATGTAGGCCAGTTTGCAATTTGTGGTAACAAAGCACGAATATCTGGATTTTCAAGAATATTCACATAAGCAAACGGACGACCAATTTGACTAAGCGCTTCTACAGCACGTGCAGAGAAACCACATTGTGGAAACTGTGGGGTGCCTTTCATATAAAGAAGTACAGCGTGTTTTGCAATTTGGTCACGAATTAACGCTTCAGTATCGCGTGCTTGTTCAGTCATTGATCAATCCTCAACTAATCTAACCCGCATTATACCCAAAACGTAGAAAAACAGTATGCCTAAAGCAATATTTCGACTTTTATTTAGATTTAGGCTTTAAAACTACAAGCATAATTGCTTAATATTGGATTTCACTTCCCCTCTAACAGATAAGAGTTAGTCATGAATAACATTACCCTTGCTCCTGTACAAACTGATCAACCCTCTCATTTGATGCCAGTATTTGGCCGTCAGCCGATCAGCTTTGTCCGAGGCCGAGGCTCTTATCTGTACACTGAAGATGGTACTGAATACTTCGATGCGCTAACGGGCATTGCAGTCTGTGGTTTAGGCCATGCACATCCTGTCATTGCGGAAGCGATTGCAGAACAAGCTGCAACGCTCATTCATACTAGCAACTTGTTTGAAGTGCCTTGGCAAACGGCTGCAGCACAAAAACTTGCTGAAGTTGCTGGCATGGAAGAAGTATTCTTTTCAAACAGTGGTGCAGAATCCAATGAGGGTGCAATCAAAATTGCCCGTAAATTTGGCTACATGCAAGGCATTGCCAATCCAAAAATCATTGTTGCAGAGCACTCTTTCCATGGGCGTACCATGGCAACGTTATCAGCAACAGGCAACAAAAAAGTCCAAGAAGGCTTTGGCCCATTGGTTGAAGGTTTTATTCGTGTTCCATTCGGCGACATTGAAGCCATTGAAGAAGCAGCAATTCACCATCCAGACATCGTCGCAATTTTTGTCGAGCCAATTCAGGGCGAAGGTGGTGTCAACACTGCTCCGCAAGGCTTTAGCTATTTGGAAGAGATTCGTCAAATCTGTAATCAACACAACTGGCTGATGATGTTGGACGAAGTTCAAACTGGTAATGGCCGTACAGGTGAATACTTTGCCTACCAACACACCAACATCATTCCTGATGTACTTACCACTGCCAAAGGTTTAGGCAATGGCTTCCCCATTGGTGCGGTGATGACTCAAGGTCGTGGTGTAGGTGTGCTGACCGCGGGTAACCACGGTTCAACGTATAGTGGCTCAGCATTGGGTTCGCGTGTGGTATATACCATCATCGACATTATGCAAAAAGAAAACATCGTTCAAAATGTGGCTGAACAAGGTGCTTACATCGTAGAACAACTGCGTAACCAACTTGCCGATCAAAATGTGATTGTCCGTGGCTTTGGTTTGATGATTGGTATTGAACTACCAAAAGCATGTGGTGACTTGGTCAACATCGCTCGTGATGAATACCACACCATCATTAACGTTACTGCGGGTTCTGTGGTGCGTTTACTGCCGACCTTGAATATTACCAAAGATCAGGCGGATCAACTGATTGAACGTCTAGTGAAAATGATTAAAGCGTACTTGGCTTAAGACAAAAAAAGTCTGGTTCTAAAATTGCTTTTGGCATATTCCGGAACCAGACTTTTTAAATGGATCGGTGAATTAAAAATTAAAGTTTTGGATCACGCATTTGCACCAAACTTGCATTGGTTTTAGTTAAGGTTTCTATCACTTTATTCATGACTGCTGGTACCAAGGCATCTGCCATTTGCGCAGCTTGTAAGCCTAACTTCTCACCTAAAGTCGGTTTCTTACGCGTTGAAATGACATAAACATCATGATCGGTCAGTAAATTAAGCAAATAAGCATCTGAGGTTTGTAACTGATCGACCAAATTCAAATCTAAAGCATCTTGACCATACCAGTGCTCACCTGTCGCTACTTTCTCAACATTGAGTTGTGGACGGTATTTTTCAACAAAGTGTTTAAACAGCACATGCGTCTGTTGTAACTCTTCTTCAAACTTCGCCTTACCTTCTGCTGTATTCTCACCAAACATCGTCACTGTACGTTTATATTGTCCTGCTGTGTACAGTTCAAAATCGATATTGTGTTCTTTTAGCAGACGATTAAAGTTAGGGACTTGCGCGACTACACCAATTGAACCAACAACCGCAAAAGGTGCAGCAATAATCTGATTGGCGATACATGCCATCATATAACCGCCACTCGCTGCAACTTTATCGACACAGATAGTGAGATTGAAACCTGCATCACGTAAACGTACCAATTGTGCAGCAGCCAAACCATAACCATGCACCATACCGCCCGGGCTTTCTAAACGTACCACAACGCGATCACGCCCTGCTTTGGCTGTCGCTAAAATCAAGGTAATTTCTTCACGCAAGCTTTCTACCGCTGTTGCCGCAGTATCACCTTTAAAATCTAGAATATAAACTTTTTGATTGGCCTTTTTACGATGACGGGACTCTTTCGCTAACTGCTGAGTCAGCTGCAATAACTCTAATTTAGAGGCTGTTGTTTGCGCTATTTTTTTACGTTGTTCATTAATACGCGCATTTAAATGTGTAATTCGAATTTCAGCGGGAAGTTTCGGTAAATGAAATAACATAGAAATTATATTCTCTAAAATAATACGTCGGTATATGACCTAGATTAGGTCAATGGCATTTTTTTTCAATAGCCATTTTGGGTTTTATTCTGTAATGCGTTATCTTTCACATTTAATCATTTATAAGATGAGTCAATATCTCAGACAGCACATCTTCGCATCCATTGTCCAATATGACTGCAAAACACAATGCCCATTATCATGGCTGTTTTAGTCACCAGACTTAATATCTGCTTATAACAAAAAACAGAGCACTTAGGCTCTGTTTTTTCAAATCTTTCAAATTATGCAGATTAACCGAAACGACCGGTAATATAGGCTTCGGTTAACTGATGATCTGGCTGAGTGAAGACTTTCTCGGTTGAGTTCACTTCAATCAAGTCACCTAAATGAAAGTAAGCGGTACGATCCGATACACGTGCAGCCTGTTGCATTGAGTGCGTCACAATTGCAATCGTATACTGCGTTGAAAGCTCAGAAATAAGCTCTTCCACTTTCGCTGTTGCAATCGGGTCAAGCGCTGAACATGGCTCATCCATCAGAATTACTTCAGGGCTCACCGCAATGGTACGTGCAATACATAAACGCTGCTGCTGACCACCTGACAAGCCCGTGCCCGGTTGGTTTAAACGGTCTTTAACTTCATCCCAAAGGCCCGCTTTACGTAAGCTGTTTTCTACAATTTCTTCTAAGTCATACTTATCACGCGCTAAACCATGCAGTTTAGGGCCATAAGCCACGTTATCAAAAATTGACTTTGGGAATGGGTTTGGTTTTTGGAATACCATACCTACTTGAGCGCGAAGCAGTACCACATCGAGGTTTGGGTCATAAATATCTTGATTATCCAACATCACTTTACCCGTCACACGACAGCTATCAATGGTGTCATTCATACGGTTCAAAGTACGTAAGAAGGTCGATTTACCGCAGCCCGATGGCCCAATAAATGCAATCACTTCATTTTCGTAGATATTCAGATCAATCCCTTTAATCGCTTCAGCTTCGCCATAGTAAACATGTACATCTGAAGTGCTGAGTTTGACTTGTCCTTGTGCCTGATCTTTCTTAGCAGAAGTCTGTGTATCGAACTGCGACACAAAAGAAGTACCCTGCTGACCTGAGGTCGTATTCGGGTTTGTAAATTGAGTGTGTTCTTGATTCACTGTTTGATCCTGATCTAAGGAATTTTTAACAACGGTATTCATATTTTGCCCTCACTTACCAACGGACTTCAAATTTCTTACGTAACCAAATTGCAATACTGTTGAGTCCAATCATCATTGCAAGCAGAACAATAATCGCAGCCGCTGTACGTCCTTCGAAGAAGTTACGCAGCTCATTACCTTGCCACAAGAAAATCTGTACAGGTAAAGCACTCGATTGATCAAATGGAGTTGTAGGTACACTTGCAACAAATGCACTCATACCAATTAATAACAGCGGTGCAGTCTCACCTAATGCTTGTGCTACACCAATAATTGCACCCGTTAGAATCCCCGGTAGTGCAAGTGGTAAAACGTGATGGAATACGGTTTGTACACGTGAAGCACCTAGCCCTAAAGCTGCCTGACGAATTGATGGTGGTACAGCTTTCAACGATGCACGTGTCGTAATAATCACCGTGGGTAAAGTCATTAAACTCAGCACCAAACCACCGACCAATGGTGCGGAAAGCGGTAAATGCATCCAGCCAATAAAGATCGCAGCACCGAGCAAACCAAAAACAATCGATGGTACAGCGGCAAGGTTGTTAATGTTGACTTCAATGACATCAGTGATCCAGTTTTTAGGCGCAAATTCTTCAAGATAAATTGCAGATGCCACACCAATTGGAATCGAAATAATGATCACGATCAGCATCATGAACAGCGATCCCATGAATGCCCCTGCTAAACCTGAAGTTGCAGGAGAACTACGCGAGTCTGGACTGACGAAGATGTTGGTATTGAAAGTATTTTCCATGACCCCTGAAGCTTTCATTTCATCGGCAAGTTGACGAACTTCTGGGCTCAACTGTTGCTGTTCATCAGGCAAACTACGGTCAATATTTCCTGCAAGCCACACATCAACGTTTGCATCGGCAAGTACTTTAATGTCTTCTTTCTTACCGACCAATGATGGATCTTTCATCACCATGTCACGTAAGCGATACGCTTCCGAACTAGTGTATAAAGAAGCCAAATCATCGCGTTTAGAAGCAAGCGCTGGATCTTTTGCAATCATGGCATTCACGATTAAAGCATCCCAATCCACCATGCCCATTTCAGTTTGCCAAGCGATAAAACGCTCTTCAAACTGTGCTGGAGATTCGCCTGCACGCTGTACAGGTTTTGCACCTGTCGTAATAATGGTAGGGTCAAAGTACACGGGTAAACTCATGCTACTTTGCCAAAAAGCAGGTAAGCCTTTCGATAAAATACTGCCAAAAAGTAGCGCGACGAAGAATAAACCTGCAATCACTGCTGAGAAACCAAAGAAACGAAAGGTTTTTTCTTTACGGTGACGTTTTGCCAATGAATTACTGATCGTTTGCTTACGCTTTTCTCGTAATTCTGCCGCATGTTGTGGATCAAATACTTGATCTGCTGTGCTATTAGAAGTCGTCATTAGTCGTATTGCTCACGATATTTACGCACGATGTACAGTGCAACAATGTTCAAACCAAGCGTAATTACAAAGAGTGTCAGACCTAGTGCAAATGCCACCAAAGCTTGCGGGCTTGCAAAGTCAGTATCACCTGTCAATTGGTTTACGATGGTAATGGTCACAGTTGAAATGGCTTCAAGTGGATTGGCATGCAATAAAGGACTGTTCCCTGCTGCAAGCACCACAATCATGGTCTCACCGATGGCACGTGACGCTGCAAGCAAGAACGCGCCGATAATGCCCGGAAGTGCTGCTGGTATCACCACCTGACGAATGGTTTCAGACTTTGTCGCGCCCAAACCTAATGAGCCATCACGTAATGCACGTGGTACCTGCGTGATAATGTCGTCAGACAGCGATGAAACGAAAGGAATAATCATGATACCCATGACGAAACCAGCAGTGAGTGCGCTAGTTGCGTTGATGTGTAAACCAACGGATTCACCCAACATTTTAAAGAATGGGCCAATGATCATCAGTGCAAATACACCGTAAACAATGGTTGGAATCCCTGCGAGCACTTCAATGGTTGGTTTTGCCCATGAGCGGAAACCAGAAGATGCATATTCAGCAAGATAGATCGCGATCATTAAACCCACAGGGACTGCAACCAAGAGCGCAATACCACTGACCATTAAGGTGCCCCAAAGTAGCGGAAGCAAACCATAGCTGCCGTCTGCACTACCTGAAGTACTAAAGCCCGGGTTCCATTCTGTGCCAAAGAAAAAGTCGAGTGGACTCACAAAGTGGAAGAATCGCATCGCTTCACTGAACATCGACATCACGATACCAATCGTGGTTAGAATCGCGACACCAGAACAGAGCGCAAGTGCAACATTGATGGTTTTTTCAACTTGGTTACGAGCGCGGAACTGAGTTGCAATGCGCTTTTTCGCAGCGACTAAACCTGCCAACGCCGCACAAATCACAACTGCAATTTTTGCAAATGTGCCAATGCTTTGAAACTTCGCCAGTTGCTCCGCTGCAGCAAGCTCATACGGGGCTGGTGTATCTGTTACACCAAAGCCTGAGGCAATCGCTTCTACACGGTTAATCAACACATCCGTACTAGCAGCATCTAAAGTTGCAGCGAGTTGTGCTGGCACGTGATTTAACACCACATGATTTAAAACATTTGGTTCAACAATATTCCAAACAATCAAAATTAAAAAAGCAGGGATACCACACCACAAAGCCACTAACGCACCGTAATACCCCGGACGTGAGTGTAATTTTGCAGAATTATTTCCCTTACCTGCTAAGTTACGGCTCTGACTTAAGCCCATTTGATAGGCTATGGCGATCAGTGCCAATAACACACCTATAAGTAGCAGATTCATGTATTCTCCACGGTTCTTTCAATTTTCATTATTTGAAAAAACTTAATCCTAGTAAAAAACGTCAAAGGTAGGACTTGCCTACCGTTGACTGTTTCTACGCTTAATTACTTAACCGCTTTGCCTGCTTTAAAGTTCGCAAGAACTGCTGCACGCTCTTTGTCTGACATTGAGATCAAACCTGCACGCTCAAGCTTAGAACCTTTACCTGATACTTTCTTGCTGATGAAGTATTCAGTGTATTCTTTTAAGCCTTTAATTGATTTCAAATGCTCACCCTTCACGTAGAAGAATAGTGGGCGAGAAACTGGGTATGAACCATTCAAAATAGTCTTTTCAGATGGTGCAACATTGTTCACTGTAGCTACGCGTAACTTGTCACGGTTTTGGTCATAGAAACCTAAACCAAACACACCTACTGCGCTAGGAGACGTTTTTAAGCGCGCTAAAGTTTCAGTGTAGTCACCCGCAATCTCAATCACTTTGCCGTCTTTACGGAAAGTTGAACATGCTTTCTTTTGTGCATCTTTATCCATTGCTTTGATTGCTGCATAAGTTTCGCAGCCTGCATCAACCATTTTTTCTTGGAACACTTCACGTGTACCATGGTTTGATGCTGGAATCACTAAAGTGATTGGTTCGTTTGGAAGGCTTTTGTCAATTTGGTTCCAACGTGTATATGGGTTTGTAACCATTTTACCGTTAGATGGTAACTGCGCTGCTAAAGCTGCATAGACGTGCTGTGGACGTAATTTGTATGCTGCTTTGCTTGCATTTGAAGCGAACACAATACCGTCATAACCAATTTTGATTTCGATCACTTGGTTCACACCAGCTTTCTTACAAGCAGCTAATTCTGTATCTTTAATTTTACGAGATGCGTTCGCGATATCGATGGTGTTGTCACCCACACCATTACAGAACTGTTTTAAGCCACCTGAAGAACCGCCAGAACCAACAACGGGTGCTTTAAATTGTGGGAAAGTATTGCCAAACTCTTCAGCAACAATACTTGCATACGGTAAAACTGTTGAAGAACCCGCAATTTGAATTGTGTCACGAGCTGCGTTTGCCGTGGTTGCTACAGCTGCCCCAGAAACTACTACTGCAAGTGCGATATGGTTTAAGCGCATATTTGTTATCTCACATATTAAACATTTTGGAGTACGCCACTTTTTATTCAGTCTTGTACTTTTTTGGATAACTGCATTTTGATTTCAGAATATGACAAGCAAGTTACAGCATTGTGACACTTTCATGATGTTTATTTTTATTTGTCCATGATTCGTTACACTTTGTTCAATTTCACCCAGTTTAAACACCTAAAGAATTTTTCTTATTTTTATATAAAGAAAATACGTAGTTCATTTTACACCAACTTTTTTTCAAACTTTTATAAGAAATAAAAACTTTTAAAATCAATGCATAAAATAAAAAAAACTTCATCGGTTTTTTATTTCTTAAACATTTAATAGCACTTATAATCTATAAAAATTTGCGTATACCCATATGCAGAATCCATATAAATTTCGCCATTTGTCAGAATTTCATAACCCATAAATGACAAATGAGTAGTGTCATATTTAGAAAATTGAGCGTCATTTAGGCCTTAATTTTTACCTTTTATGCCCCATTTATTTCTTAGAAAATAGCATACTCATCTTGAATACGAGAGCAAATCTATGACTTTTTAGACTCAGGTACCTTTCTTATTTTTAGAAATATTTGTCCGAATAATGGGTATTTCTGACGAAACAGCTTTATCTTTTTTCTAAAAGATAGCTCAAAGAAGGAGATTTTGGGCTTCTCCTCCCCTTACTGCCGCCTTAACCATTCATTTTTCGTAAGAAGCGCGACAAGTCATATGAGTGCGACATTTCCCATGACAGCTAGCAAAACACATTTATTTACCCCTAATTGCCGTGATTATGACAAGGACTTGCCTGTCGTGCAGGTCATACCTTTAACTTGAAAATTCGTGAAGAAAATCATTTGCCTGTTGAAAATCAAAAGCCCGAATATTTAGCTTTAGTCTTAACCATTGAAGCTCATTTTCCTGAAAATCATAGTTCAAGCAGATATCGAAAAATACTTCATAGAAAAATAAAGCATCTCCAACATAATTAAAATTAGGTGCTTAGCTATATGCTTTTTAATATTTACAACATATAAAAAAAGGAGCTGATATCAGCTCCTTTTTTAACACAAACAATCGATTAAGCAATTGCAGGTGTATAGGTTCCATCTGCGATTGAACCTTTGATACGATCCGCTTCTGCAAGGACAAGACCAAGCAAGTTCTTCACGTTATCTAAAGTCGCAACTGGACTTAAAGTCGTCATTTTCAATGATTGATTTTGACCTACTTTAGTTACGCCAATATTCGCTTCACCACGTGCAAACAATTCATCTGCAACGTTTTGGTTTAAGGTATCAAGCAATTCTACTGGGTAGCCTTCTGGAACCACACGGAACAATACAGATGCAAATTGTGGATCAACCAACATCTCTAAACCAGCAGTTGCATTGATATAATCAGCAACGTCACGTGTAAGCGTTACGCCGTGGTCAATCATAGAACCATACAGTTCTTCACCCAAAGCTTCAACAGTCATCCAAAGCTTCAACGCATCGAAACGACGTGTTGTTTGAAGTGACTTAGACACGAGATTAGGCACACCATGCTCTTCGTCATAAGCAGAGTTTAAATACTCAGCTTCATAGTGCATGAAACGATAGTTCGCTTCGTCTTTTAGCAAGAACGCACCACAAGAGATGGTTTGGAAGTAATGCTTATGGAAATCCAGCGTGATTGAGTCAGAAAGCTCAATACCATCCAACATATCACGATGATTGTTCGATAGGATTAAAGCACCACCCCATGCTGCATCGATGTGCATCCACGCGCCATATTTGTTGGTGATTTCACGAATTTGCTTCAGTGGATCAATTGCACCTGCATCGGTCGTACCTGCAGTTGCAACTACACATGCCACGATTTTACCTTCAGCTTGAAGGTGAGCCATGGTTTTTTCAAGTGCATCCACATCCATCTGCGCGTTCTCGTTCACAGGAACGGTTACGACTGATTGGAAGCCCATGCCCATCATCGCCATGTTCTTTTGCACAGAGAAGTGTGCATTTTCCGAGCAAATAACTTTGACGTTGCGCATCGCATCGCCTGGCACGCCATCACGCTGTACAGACCACGGATTACCGTTTTCGTCTTTCCAGTTTTTCGCAATACATGCATCACGTGCAAGCAGTACACCCATCAAGTTTGACTGTGTACCACCAGAAGTGAACACGCCTGCCTGACCTGCACCATAACCCACTTTTTGACGAAGCCAGTCAATCAACTGAACTTCCATCAATGAACCTGCAGGACTTTGGTCCCAAGAATCCATTGATTGATTCGTTGCATTGATCAGCACTTCAGCAATTTGACTGGTCACCATGGTTGGACAGTGCAAGTGCGCGAGCGAGTGCGGGTGATGGACTTTTAAGCTTTTGTTTAAGAAAAGCTCAACCATACGTTCAAGTGACTTTTGTACACCCAAACCTTCTTTAGAAGGATTAAATGCAATCGCACTGCGGAGCTCTTTGATGCTACCGCCCGTGTACATTTTGTCGTTTTGCAACCATGCTGCAACTGCTTTAGTCGCTTGATCCATTGCTGACGAGTAGTCAGCAATAGATGCAGCATCATTGCAGAGTAACGCCTTACGGTGTTCTGCAAAATCAACCATGATTACGCGCCTCGAGTTGCAACAAGTGCTTCAGCAATTGCTTTCTTGAAGCGAGAAACCGCTTCAACACATTCATCATGAGTGATGATAAGTGGGCAAAGTAAACGAATGACTGTACCGTTACGACCACCTTTTTCTAACAACAATTTGTTGTTAAAGCATGCCGCTTGAATCGCTGCTGCCAATTGACCATCTGCAGGTAAAGACCCCATATGATCTGCTGGTTTACGCTCATCAACAATTTCAACACCAATCATCAAACCACGGCCACGCACGTTACCGATACATGGGAACTCTTGAGCAAGCTTTTTAAACTCAGCTTGTAAGAAATCACCACGTTCTTGTGCATTTTGCGCAAGGTTTTGTTCTTTGATGGTCTTGATCGTTGCAAGACCAGTACCCATTGCCAATTGGTTACCACGGAAAGTACCCGTGTGACCTGCTGGCTGCCAAGCATCAAACTTACGTTTAATACCCAACACAGCAAGCGGTAAACTACCACCAACGGCTTTAGACATCACCACTACGTCAGGTTCAATACCCGCATGTTCAAATGCGAACATTTTACCTGAACGTGCAAAGCCTGCTTGAACTTCGTCAAGAATCAACACAATGTTGTGTTTTTCAGTCACTTCGCGGATTTTTTTCAACCATTTGGTCGGCGCTGTTACCACACCGCCTTCACCTTGAATTGCTTCAAGAATGACAGCAGCTGGCTTGGTTACACCACTCTCAACATCTTCAATGAAGTTTTCAAAGAAATATGTCAAAGCATCCACACCCGCTTCACCACCTAAACCAAGTGGGCAACGATATTCATGTGGATACGGCATAAATTGAACGCCTGGCATTAAACCATTTACAGCATTTTTCGCAGACAGGTTACCTGTCATTGCAAGAGCGCCGTGCGTCATACCATGGTAACCACCAGAGAAACTAATCACTGTGCTACGACCAGTATACGTCTTCGCTAATTTAATTGCTGCTTCCGTGCCATCTGCACCAGATGGACCACAGAACTGTAAACAATACTCTTCCTTACCGCCTGGTAATTGTTCAAGTAATGCTTCAGTAAATGCATCTTTTAAAGGTGTCGTTAAATCCAAAGTATGTAAAGGAAGACCACTTGCAAGTGTATCTTGAATACTTTGAATTACCGCAGGATGATTATGGCCCAAAGCCAATGTTCCTGCCCCAGCTAAACAATCGAGGTACTCTGTACCTTCAACATCAGTAACCCAGCAGCCTAATGCTTTGGCTATCGCTAACGGTAATTTCCGTGGATAGCTACGAACATTGGATTCCATCTGACTTTGGCGAGTCAAATAGTATTCGTTAGTAGTATTAGTGGCAGGGTTTACAGAAGAAACGCTCATATCGAATTACCATCTCTGATATGGGTTGAAAGAAATAAGTCGGGTGACTTTTGGTCCTTTGACTCGGCGCTTTATAAATCTAGTCAGATAGCGTTTGGATACTTCATAACTAGGAGGCGGATGATACAGAAATTTTCAATAAAATAAACAGCTTTTGGATATTATCTGCCAGAAATTTACTAAAAAAATATATCATGCCAAACCATAGCTTAAATTATCCTCTTATAGTGTGACAACGTAAAGAAAAGCCGATGAATTTATTTATTTTTCAACTTCGCCACAAAATTTTAAAATACTCACCTTGGTCAAAAAATAAGTTTTTGAAATAAATCACTTTATCTAGGTTTTTCTGAAAAATATTTTGTACCTTTTTTTTACAATCGAACCACAATATTTTCGTAAATTCACCACAAATTGGCTTTAAGCTTTTTACAAATGTTGCAAAACTCCTCCTAAATAAAAAAGGAATAAAAATGCGTCAATTCTTCATCCCAGCAATCGCTCTTAGCGCTTTATTTAGCTCAGCAGTTTTTGCTCAGCCTGAGAACCAATTGAACTACAATATTGTCAATGTTCAGGCAGAGGCAACACGCCAAGTATCCAACGATTTAATGAATGCAACGCTTTACATTGAACGTAGTAATAAACAACCTGCTGAACTCGCAACACAAATTACGCAGCTCATGAATCAAGCCACAGCTTTAGCACGTAAATACCCAAGCGTAAAAGTCGAAACGGGTTCTCAAACCACCTACCCTATTTACAACGATGACAACCAAAAGTTAAAAGAATGGCGTGGTCGTGCTGAAATTAATTTAGAAAGTACCGATTTTAAAGCGGCGAGCCAGTTGATTGGAGAGCTACAGCAAAACTTCCAAACCCAGTCAATCGGCTTTAGTGTGTCCGACACACAACGTAAGAAAGTGGAAAATGAGCTGATTGTGGAAGCATCGAAAAACTTTCAACAGCGTGCGCAATCGTTAGCGCAAGCATGGAGTAAGTCAGGTTATAACTTGGTTAACTTAAATATTAATACCAGCAACTACTACCCTCGCCCAGTCATGATGCGTGCAGAAAGTGCGAAATTTGCAGCAGCTGATGCACCAATGCAAGATGTTGCAGGTGGTGAATCTAAAATCACTGTGAATGCAAATGGTACTGTTCAACTTAAATAACAGATTTCATTCAAATTCATCTAAAAAGTCATGTTAAACATGGCTTTTTTATTGTGTGTCCATCAAGCAAACTTTAATTCGCCTATTAATTTTAGCGTTTTAATTGCAATAAGTGATAATGGTTATTATTTGATTCCAACAAAGTTCAGCATATGATAGCCGCGCTATTTATTATGGATTGCGCACAAAAGAATGATTTCATCACGTCTTCATCTGCAGGATCGCAGATTATTCAAAGCCAAACAACTGAGTATTGCGATTGGACTTTCTATGAGCTGCTTGACCTATGCACAAGCAGAAGAACTCACTGAAGCAACGAGCAACAATGTCCTTCCGACCATCAAACTTGAAGCACAAGGCAACTGGTTAGAAGATGCCAATGCAGAGAAAGTTCAAAAGCATGCAGGTGCTCGTACGATTATTAATCGCAATCGCTTAGATGAAGTTGCTGCGACTTCAATTAAAGATGCCCTGAAGCAAGTGCCTGGTGTTCAAGTCCAAGAAAATAATGGTACTGGTGGCAGTGATGTTTCACTCAATATTGGTGTTCGTGGTTTAGCCTCACGTTTATCTCCTCGTTCTACAGTACTGCTTGATGGTGTCCCGCTATCATTTGCACCTTATGGACAACCTCAGCTTTCACTAGCACCAGTATCATTAGGCAATATTGAATCTGTGGATGTGGTTCGTGGTGCAGGCTCTGTACGTTTTGGGCCGCAGAACGTAGGTGGTATCATTAACTTTGCAACTCGCGCTATTCCTCAAGAGTTTGCAGGTAATGTCAGCCTAACGACCGAATATGCTTCCGGTACAGATCAAATTAAATATAGCCCGAACCTATTTGTAGGCGGAACCTTAGATAATGGTTTAGGTCTTGCCTTACTGTATTCAGGTACAAAAGGTGATGGCTACCGTGAAGCCAATAATAAAACTGACATTGATGATGTCATGTTAAAAACGGCCTATCAAATTACGGATGCTGATGCGATTGCCTTAAACCTACATCACTATGAAGGTTATGGTGAAATGCCTGAAGGCTTAACTGCCGAAAAATATGCACAAAACCCTTATCAGTCAAATAAGTCACGTAATTATTTCTCTGGCCGCCGCTCAGATGTGTCTTTCCGCTATACACATCAAGATGAAAAAAATAACTTTGAATTGCTGACCTATTATATTGACTCATTTCGCACGAGCGACTTAGAGACAGATGTTAGTGCAACGACTTCGCGTATGGACACCTCTCCACGCGACTACAAAGTTTTTGCCATTGAACCGCGCTGGTCTCGTGCATACCAATTAGGTAACTCAAATAGCGAATTCACTATCGGCTATCGTTATTTAGATGAAGATAGTTCTGAGTTCTCAGGTCGCTCATCTACATATGCATTGAATGCACCTGTGACCGAAATTAAAGCACGCACCACGAGTGATGGTGGCACTAAAGCACATGCGATTTATGCAGATAACCGCTTCGATTTAGGTAACTGGGTCATCACACCGGGACTACGTTTTGAATCAATTGAAACGCATAACAATTTTACTGCCTACAACCAAGGCGTAGCAGTTAATACCGTTTCTCCAAAAATTGATTCAGATGAGTTTTTACCCAGCCTATCGGTCATGTATAAAGCAACAGACAATTGGAACATTTTTGCCAATGCGGGCGTCTCATTCGGCCCACAGCAATATAACCAATTGGCACGTTTAGAAGGTGGTGTTGCACAAAGCACAACTGATGGCTTGCATCCTGAAAAGTCCAATAACTATGAAATTGGGACGAAGTATTTAGGCAATGGTCTAAATGCTGAATTAACCGCGTTTTATTTAGACTTCAAAAAAGAGTTAATTTTAGAACGTGATGCGCAGAACAATGGCATTTGGACAGACTTAGGTGCAACCAGTCACGAAGGTGTAGAACTTGGTCTAGCTTATGACTTTGCTTATTTGAGAGATGCGCTTGAGGGCTTAAAACTCTATAGCAACTACACCTTCACCAAAGCTGTAGCTGAAGCAGGCGACTTTGAAGACAAAGACCTTCCTTTCTACTCACGCCACACCGCAAATGTTGGTTTAGGCTATAAAGTGAATCAATGGAGCGTCAATGCAGATATGTTTGCGCAATCTAAGCAGCATTCTCCAGGTTCGGGTGATACCTATCAAACTGACGAATCGGATGATGGAAAATTAGGTGATATTCCAGGTTACTCTACCTTTGCGGTGCGTACAGCCTATGACTTTGGTGAGCAATTCCACGGTTTAAAAATCGCGGGTGGCGTTAAAAACGTGTTTGATAAACAATATTTCACACGTTCTACTGACTCAACAGGCGGAAAATATGTAGGGCAACCACGTACCTTCTACCTTCAAACGTCATTTGATTTCTAAAACTGAAAGTAAATTAATTCAATTACATTGAACTAGTAAAAAAGACTACATTTTTGTGGTCTTTTTTATTTTAACAATATGACAAAATTATGACTCTCTTCTATACTTGATAAACACAATCCACTTTCATGACTCTTTCAGAACTTAATTTATCGCTTTTTTCATGGATTAATGCTTCCCCTGAAGCCAGCAATACCAGTATTCATTTTGCCATTTTCATCGCCAATGACCTGCTCTATTGCATGATTTTACTGTTTGCTTGGTTTTGGCTACGTGGTAACTATGACACTAAAAAACAGATATTGAAGGCGTTTATTTTTACCAGTATCGCCATTTTGATCAGCCAATGTATTTCTCATGTGTATTATCACCCACGGCCTTTCGTCATGGAGGTCGGACGCACTCTCATTTACCATGCACCCAATGGCTCTTTCCCAAGTGACCATATGCTGATTTTTAGCACTATTGCCTTTTCTTATCTATTCTCTGCGCAGCGTAAACTGGGAGGCTTTCTCTTGATCATGGCTTGGCTGGTTGCATGGTCACGTGTCTATCTTGGTGTGCACTTCCCTTTAGATATGCTCGGCGCTTTTCTATTGGCTTTTGCCTTAAACTTCTTTGGCTTAAAGCTTTGGAATCTCTATAAAGATAAAATCATGCAATGGGTACTCACCATTCACTTTTACTTATTTAAGCCACTTATTCAAAAAGGCTATATCAAATAACTTTTGCTTTAAAACAAGAAATCCCGCTCGAAAGCGGGATTTCTTTAATGCGTTTAAATCAGTAGATCGCCATGTGGTTTCGATGGATCATCTCAAGTGAACGTGCTTCACCTAGGACTTGGTGAACTTTATCTGACGCCAAGCCCTTTACCAACTCCGCAGAACGCGAACTAAAGTTGACACGTCCAACCGCAACACGTCCGCCTTGGATATCAACACATTCAACCACGTCACCGCGTTCAAAATGCCCTTCCACAGCTTTCACACCAACTGGAAGTAAACTACGATGATTATCTTTAATCGCCTTAACAGCACCATCATCCAACACCAAACGACCCGCAGTTTGTAAGTGAGCTGCTAACCACTGTTGATGAGCAGTAATGCGGTCATTGTCAGTAATAAACAATGTCCCAAGCATTTCACCATCCATCAAACGTGCAAGCACATTGTCGCTTTCACCACTGGCAATCAGCGTTGGACAGCCAGACTTTGCAGCCAAGCGTGCTGCACGAACTTTGGTCAACATCCCACCACGACCAAACTTGCCGCCACCGCCAGCCATATCAAACAAACTCTCATCTAGAGCACGCACAGTATGGAACAGTTTAGCGCCTGGATTTGAACGTGGATCTGAGTCGAACATACCTTGCTGATCAGTCAAAATAATTAACAAATCTGCATGGACTTGACCTGCAACCATCGCAGCAAGCGTGTCATTGTCACCAAAGCGAATTTCATCGGTCGAAACCGTGTCATTCTCGTTGATTACAGGAATGACATGCCATTCAATCAAGTTCTGTAAAGCGTCACATGAGTTCAAATAACGACGACGGTCTGCCAAATCATCATGGGTTAATAACACTTGCGCGGTCTGAATATGATGTTTTTCAAGCACACTTGACCACGTATGAATAAGGCCCATCTGACCAATGGCAGCACACGCCTGAAGACTGGGTAGATCGGTGGGTCGGCTGTCTAGCTTCATACGAACCATACCTTCAGCCACAGCTCCTGACGACACTAGAATAATCTCATGTCCTGCATTGTGTAGATCTGCGATTTGTTTCGCCCAATGCGAAATTGCATCTATATCTAAACCTTGCCCATTTGCTGTGAGTAAAGATGATCCGATTTTAACAACGATTCGTTTACAAGCTTCGAGCTTACGTTGCCCATCTACCACTTCTATCATCTTGTCCTCAGTTACTCATTACGAGCTTAACGTACGTAAAACACTTCCATTTCGCCGTCATCTTCATCATCGTCTTCATCATCATCAGCCAACAGGCCTGCAAGGCGTTGTTGGCGACGCATTTCACGATATGCTTCTTTAGCGGCAATAGTTTGTTCGCGTGTTTCAGCTTCAAGCTGCTCACGGAATGCTTTCACTTCTGCTGCATAATCAGGATCTTCAAGCTCACGTTCACGTTGTTGCTCAATTTGATCCATCAGGTAATACACAACTGGTTTTGTCCCTTCAGACATCAAACCTGAAGTTTTAAATACAGGACCATCCCACTGCATTTCATCTAAGATATGCTGACACCATTCATCACGCGTATCGTCTGCAAGTTGGTCAACTTTGTTTAACACTAGAACGATAGGTAACTTTGAAAGTGTCGGAGAGAATTTCTCTAATTCACCCAAGATCGCTTTTGCATTGTATGCAGGATCAGAACCATCAATCGGCTGAACATCCACAATGTGAAGCAAAATACGCGTACGCGCCAAGTGCTTTAAGAAACGAATACCAAGACCCGCACCTTCAGAAGCCCCTTCGATCAAGCCAGGAATATCCGCCATCACAAATGAACGGTGACTGTCTGCATCAACCACACCAAGGTTTGGAACCATCGTAGTAAATGGATAGTCTGCAACCTTAGGTTTTGCTGCTGATACGGCACGAATAAACGTCGATTTACCTGCGTTTGGCATACCCAGTAAGCCAACATCGGCCAGTACTTTTAGCTCTAAGCGAATTTCACGGAATTCGCCTTTAAAACCGTGGGTACACTTACGTGGCGAACGGTTCGTCGATGATTTAAAGTGAGTATTACCCAAACCGCCATCACCACCCGCTGCGACAAGCACACGCTGACCACTTTGAACCAAGTCGCCAATAATGTCACCTGAGTCAGTATCAACAATAGTTGTACCTACAGGAACCTTTAATACGGTGTCTTCACCACCACGGCCTGCGCAGTTCGCGCCACGACCATTTTTAGCTCGCTCCGCACGGAAGCGGCGAGTATAACGGAAGTCTACAAGGGTACTGGTATTATCATCAGCTTCGATAAATACGCTACCACCACGACCACCATCACCACCGTCTGGACCACCAAAAGGTACGAATTTTTCACGGCGAAAACTGGCTACGCCATTGCCACCGTCGCCAGCCTCTACGGTAATGACTGCTTCATCAACAAAGCGCATGCTGCCAATCCTCTAAATACTTTAAAACCGCATATTCTGCCATATTTTACAGAATTTCTCGAATAATAATTTCATCAATGCAATAAATATCATTCAATTTGAATGAATAATTTTGGGGGTTAATTACCTACATATAAAACTGCTTCCATATAAAGGCGGCATGTTCCTTTAATTTCAACTCGATCGTCTTCTAATAATCTGCAATACAACACACCACCACGGCTAGATGCCTGATAAGAAACAACTTCTTTTTTACCAGCTTTAGCTGCCCATAATGGCATTAAAGAGGTATGTAAAGAACCCGTTACAGGATCCTCATCAATTCCCATTGAAGGTGTAAAGTACCTTGAAACAATATCAAAATTCTTCAAATGATCTTGCTTATTATCATTAAGTGCCGTGATTGCTACACGCTTACCTCCGAGTTCTTTAATCAAATTAAAGTTTGGCTTTTCTTTTAATATAGAATCTGTGTCTTTATAAATAACAATATAAGCCTGCGGATTTTCATAAATCTCTAAAATTTCTGACTGCAAAGCATTTTTCAGTAATTCAGGTGGCTGTTGCAGTTGATTTGGAGTTTGTATAGGAAAGTTCAGTGATATCTGTCCATTACTTAATTTTTCAACAAAGAACTCACCCATATCTTTCACATGAAAAGTAAGTGAACTAATGTGTTTTGAATTTCTAAAAATAACAAAACTTGTCGCGAGTGTGCCATAACCACAAAATTGAACTTCTTTCACAGGTGAAAACCAGCGAATCTCATAATTTAGGTCATCAATTCTTTTGGCAAAACTAGTTTCAGACAGATTGTTTTCAGAAGCTATATTCTGCATTAAATCATCATCCAACCAGTGATCTAACAGCAGAACTGCAGCTGGATTTCCTTTAAACAGCTCATGACTGAACGCATCAACTTGGTACATCTTCATTTAAACTACTTCTTCACATAAGATTATTTATTACTATTTATACGAGTTTTATTTTCTAGAATTTCAGGCAAACTTTTTTCAATCCAACCAATCAAATACATAGTCTTCTCAGCGGCTTGAGAACCCAAGATCGTCAATTGGTACTCTACTTTGGGCGGCACCACGGGATAGACCGTCCGTAGAATAAAGCCATCATTCTCAAGCGTTTTGAGCGTCTGAGAAAGCATTTTCTCACTCACTCCCTCTATACGCTGCTTGAGCTCACTAAAACGATGTACGCCATCACTTAAACAACGCAACACCAGTACCGACCATTTACTCGTAAGATGCTCCAAAATTTCACGAGATGGACACTCCGTGGATAAAACTTGACCTAACAATTTGCTTGTCGCATAGGTGTGCATCATTTCTCTCCATTTGGTTTATTACTTACTTTTTGGTACGTACTTACATTTAGTAAGTTAACAGATTAAGATACAACCATCAAGTATAGAAAACAACCAACATAGGTGAATTATGAAAATTGCAATCACAGGCGCAACAGGACAACTCGGCAACCTCATTATAGAGCAACTTTTGCAGTTGACTGCTGCCCAAAATATTGTTGCGCTGGTTCGTAACATTGATAAAGCTGAACATTTCAAAGCGCAAGGTATTGAGCTGCGTGAGTTTGATTATGACCGCCCTGAAACATTAGTTCCTGCTCTATCAGGAATAGATAAGTTATTACTCATTTCAGCCAATGAAATTGGTCGCCGTACACCTCAACACCAAGCAGTGATTGATGCCGCAAAAGTGGCAGGCGTACCTTATCTTGCTTATACCAGCTTACTTCGTGCAGATACGTCCCCACTCGGCTTAGCCCAAGAACACCGTGAAACCGAAAAACTGATTCAACACAGTGAAATCACTTATACCTTCTTAAGAAATAACTGGTATAGCGAAAACCACCTTGCAGGTGTTGCTCACACTATTGAAATTGGGACGCTTTTTGGCGCAGCTCAAGATGGTCGAATTAGCTCAGCATCGCGTATAGATTATGCTGAAGCTGCAGCCAAAGTCTTAACCTCAACGGGCCATGAGAATAAAACCTATGAATTGGCAGGCTCTGAAAGTTTTACTAAAGCTGATTTGGCTCAATTCATCAGTCAGGCAGCACATAAGCCAGTCATCTATCAAAATTTGTCTGCCGATGACCTGCGTCAAGGCTTAATTCAAGCCAGCCTCCCAGCACACTTGATTGATGTGATTGTGGATGCCGATGTGCAAACCGCCAAAGGTGCGATGTACAGCGACAGCAAAGACTTAGAACAATTGATTGGACGTAAGACCACCAGCATTCAAGATGCGATCAAAGCCTCACTTTAAGCCACCCATTTAATCTTCACATTCAAACACCGCCAATGATTGGCGGTGTTTTTTATGGATGAATATTCTTCATGGGTAGTGTCATATTCATTTCCAAATTTGCGGTTGTGCTTCGCTCTATGTTGTACATGGTCGCATTGAAGCTTGCTATTTTGCGCATAGTCATTGGGTCATTCAAATTTAACTGTGGCGCAAACTGATGCAACACATGCAGTCGTACTTGCTCATTGAACTCAAAATAGACCAAGCCATTAAACATAATTTTGATCGGGACCTGATAGTCTTGCTTTAAATGAAATGGCACGGCCACCTTAATCGGAATATCTAAAGTGAGTGGAAACTTAGGCAACAGTTTATTCTGATAAATTAAATCCGTAGTTGTCTCCAACGGCATGTTTTGATCAATGAGTACCTCAGTTTGATAATCAACCGATACTGAAACGGGTATTTCTACTTCAAACTCTAAATTTGCCAAATATTTCCCTGTCAAAGGCAAGTTGATTTTTTGATCAATTTTCAGTTGCGTATCTAAAGTCCCAACAGATTGGGTTTCTAAATAATTACCCACTTGGATTTTTGTCGGTAAGGAGTCTGATAGTTGAATTTGTGCTTCACGCGCAGACACTTGCATACTGGCTTGAATATTCAGGTACAACCAAAACAGCGCACCCACTAAAATTACAACGCACACAAAACTCAATACAAGCCGCTTCGCAGACTGGAATATCCACATACTCCCTCCTATGGCTTCACGTGTTCTTGAGGTTGAGGTTTTTCACGCAGTAATTGCAAGCTATTAAGTGGAATTTTCAACTCACCCTGCTTGATTTCAATTGGTAATGTATTTTGCACATCCACCGACGCTTTCAATGCTGTTTTAATTGGAACGTTTAAATGCCCTTGTATTGGAATATTGGTCTTAACCACTGTATTTACTGGAATATGTAAGTTTTCTTTCAGTACGGTTTTCACAGGCGCATCAAACTTGAGGTGTACCTGCTGTTCAAGTGGCACATCGATATGAATCGGCACATCCAGCTGAATAGGAATATTACCTTTTAAAGGTAAAGTCACATCTCGCCCCATGACTTTCACTTGTACCTTCGTATCCACAGGCATGTTCTGATTAATTTTCAAGGTTTCACGTACTGGAATGGTGGTTTTAATCGGAACCTGATTATCAAAATATACCCGTGGCGTCAGAGTCTGGGTCAGTGAAATATTCAGATTTTCACGGATCGGAATTTCTGCATTGACACGCCCTGTGACATCCACATCTAAGGCATCATGAATTTTAACCTCGGCTTGTAAAGCCTCTTGCAGATCAATACTGACTTTTTGATTTTCTAAGGGAATATAAATATTAAAGTGTTTAAACGTCCAAATAGCGATAAATACACCACATACAGATGCCAACACAATGAATGCCAATCCACTTAGCATATGCTTCACTCGCAAATTCAAATTCCTTTTGTTTTATTTTCTTTTTATCTGACAAATATCATCCTTTTGTCAGCCTAGAAAGTCATGGGGGGTATAGCAACCAAACTCTTCAATTTTTATCATCCTATTTTACACAGTATTTTAATTATTCTAAGTAAATTAGTAGGGATTAAACATTGGCAACACTTACCACTCAAGCCAATACTTATGTCACCCCAATGCACCTAATCATCCTTAACCCACAACAACAGCGCAAAAAAAGAGCCTCAATTGAGGCTCTTTTTAGTCGCTATTACAAATTATGCATTTGTTTCAGCTGGAATTTTTGGATAGCTTACGCCGCCCATTTGCTCTGCAATACGTAAAACTTGGCAGCTATAACCAACTTCGTTATCGTACCAAACATAAGCAGTTAAACGGTTACCCGAAGTGATTGTTGCTTGCGCATCAAATACACCTGCTGTACGCGAACCGATAAAGTCAGATGATACAACTTCAGTCGAGTTGGTATAACCGATCTGACCTTGAAGGCTAGAGCTGATTGAGATTTTACGAATGTATTCGTTCACTTCATCACGATCAACTTCTTTATCTAAAGTTAAGTTCAAAATCGCAAGTGAAACGTTTGGTGTTGGAACACGTACAGAGTTACCTGTCAGTTTACCTTGAAGTGCTGGAAGTGCTTTAGCTACTGCTTTAGCTGCACCAGTTTCAGTAATTACCATGTTCAACGTTGCAGCACGACCACGACGGTCTGCTTTATGGTAGTTGTCGATTAAGTTTTGGTCGTTTGTAAACGAGTGAACTGTTTCAACGTGACCATTCAACACTGTGTATTTGTCATGCAAAACTTTAAGTGTTGGTGTAATTGCGTTGGTGGTACAGCTTGCAGCAGAGATAATGGTATCTTCATCAAGAATGTCTGCTTGGTTCACACCAAACACCACGTTCTTCATGTCGCCTTTACCTGGTGCAGTCAAGATCACACGTGCAGCGCCTGGGCACTTAAGGTGTTGAGCAAGACCTTCCGCATCACGCCATTTACCCGTGTTGTCGATCACTAATGCATTGCTAATACCATAATCGGTATAATCAACTTCAGTTGGGTTCGATGCATAAATCACTTTAATGAATTGACCGTTTGCAATGATTGCTTCGTTTTCTTCATCAACAGAAATCGTACCAGAGAATGGACCATGGATTGAGTCACGACGTAATAAAGACGCACGTTTTTCCAAATCACCATCAGATGACTTACGAACCACAATCGCTTTTAGGTTCAAACCACGGCCAAGACCAGACTGACCAATCATTAAACGTGCAAGAATACGACCGATACGACCAAAACCGTAAAGAACAACGTCACGACCTTCTACTGAAGTCGCACGACCTTCTACAGATTTAACAGCGGCTGCAACAAATGCATCAACATCGCCACCTTGCTCTTTAAAAGCAACGGCTAATTTGCCTAGATCAATTTCAGCAGTACCAATATTTTCAATTTTAGCCAACGCTTCAAGAATTGGGAACGTGTGTACAACTGAAAGCTCAACGTCCATCATACGAGTGAAACGGTGCGCTTTTAAAATTTGGATAACTGAACGGTTAACTAAAGAACGTCCAAACACTGAAACCACAATATTTTTTTCACGGTAAAGCTGACCGATCAAAGCGATCATTTGTTCCGCGATTTCTTCACGGTTTTTCCAGCGACCTTGGTGTTCTGCGTGTAGGGCGATGATAGTCTCTTTGCTCACAGATACGTCCTCTAATTAATTTAATCTAAGCGTAAATTTTAAAACCCAACAATTGTAAAGGATTTAGCGCCAAGTTTGAATCGAAAGCTGTAAATGCATGATTTTTTTTGTCGCATATCCATTATTAATTTAAGAAATGATTGCATTTAGTCTTATGATTTTACAGTATAAAAATTAAAAAAATATTTTTTTAAATAAAAAATAAACAGTTACGCAAATGATGTTTTATCAAACAGTCAACTATTCTTAAAGGGCAAGAAACAAATCAGAAACATGCTTATCGCCCAAATTCCAGCGCAATGACAGCTCCGAACATCATCAAATTAGTCTGAATGGTGCTGTTTTTCAAAATGTTTAATATTTCGTTCGAGCTGTTTTTTATTTTGTTGCTGTTTATATAAATGCAACACACCTTCAATAATGAGCAATAAGACTGCGAACCAAATTGGAATATAAGTAAACCACTCACCTGCCTCTATACGCTCTCCCATGGCAACTGATGCTCCTGCCAGTAAAACTGGCTCCAAATAACTCAGCAAACCAAAAATCACAAAAGGTAAATAACGACTCGCGAGTATATAACTTCCAAGTCCCATCGCACTTAAGAATCCCAACCCAATGACCGCTAAAATCAGATGTGGAAACTGTTGTACCAAAGTCAAGCTATCGCTATGCACAAAACCCAAATAGAATGCGACAGGTAAAATTAAAAACAGATCCCACCAGAAGCCACCCAAATGATCCGTTTTACAAACACGACGCAGGAAGAAATACAAAGGATAAGCCAAAGCGATATAAACCGTTTCCCATGCCATGCTACCAATACGCCAAATTTCATGTCCTACCCCAAGCACAGCAAGGGCTACCGCAGCCATTTGCCAGCGGGATAGTTTTTCCTTATAAAGGATGCAACCAACCAACACCATGACCAAAGGCAGTAAAAAATAGCCGAGCGACACCTGTAGGCCGCGACCATTCATGGGCCCCCATAAAAATAGCCACAACTGCGTGGTACATAAAACCGAACTAAACAATAACCAAGCAAACATCCAAGGTTGTTTAAAGATACGCTTAAACAACTCCGAAATGAGTTTTAAATCACCACTCCACCACATAAATGCGGTTAAAAAGGGTAAGGTCGAAAGCATACGCCAAGCAAAAGTTTGCTCACTATCTAAGGGCTTTAAAAAAAAGGTATAAAAATACAAAACCCCAAAAGTGACGGATGCTAAAACCGATAGTGCAACACCTTTATACATCCTTCACTCCACATTGATTTACACGATTTTTTGATAGGTAGCAATTATAAAGCGTTCGACTATATAAAGCTTTATTATTCAAGTTTTAAAATACGTATATGAAACTAAAAAAGCCATGCTTCAGCATGGCTTTCAAGGCTTAATAGATTTTACTTTTGCAATTGTTTGGTATGAATCAAATCATTCAAGTCATAACCCACTGACTTTGCATATTCTAAGTATTCATTAATGATTTTTTGGTCTGGTTGAGGCGAGCGAGAAAGCACCCACATATACTTACGTCGTGGCTCACCCACTAAAACCATTTGATAGTCATCATCAATTTTTAAAATCCAATAATCCCCCCGTGCCACAGGTAACCAACGCACCGCCTCAGGTAAAAAACTCACTTTCAACTTACTGTTAAAAGGTGGGTTTTGTACAAATGCCTCACCTATGGACTGCATCAACTTACCATCTTGGGCATAACAGCGGTTATCTACTGTCACATTGCCATTTTCATTCAGGGTATAAGTTGCCGAGACATTACTTCCGCATTTATTTTGGAAGTACATGGGCTTACGTGCAATTTCGTACCAAACACCCAAATAACGGTCTAATTCAACCTTATCCACCACGGCTAAGGGCTTGCTCTGGGCATAAGCCATGGTTGCCATGCCTAACCCGACTAAAACAGCACCACCTACAGCAATTTTGGCAAGTGTAAAACCCGCCTTTGGAAGATTTGCAGACATAAACTGTACCTTTAATATTTCAGAATTTATGATCTAAAAATAAACATCTCTTTAAAAAATAATGCTTTCTGCCCAAATTACTGTAGCGTTATGTAAATGCAACTTAGGCTAAAAGTTGTGCTTTTAAGCGCAAAATTTCATCTCGCAGACGTGCAGCTTGCTCAAACTGTAGCTCTTTAGAAGCTTTTAACATTTCTTTTTCCAACTTGCTTAAATGCTTGGCAAGAAGTTTCGGATCGGATAGCAAGTGCTGCTCATCTGCACTGAGCGTTTGGTGTTGATCAGTGATACCACTTTCAACTTGATCATCTGTCAGCACTTCACCTGTATCAATATCCTTTTTATTTTGTCTGATGGTGCTACGCGGAATAATGCCATGCAGCTCATTAAAGGCCATTTGTTTTTCACGACGACGGGCAGTTTCATCGATGGCTTTTTGCATCGAATCGGTAATCCGATCACCATATAAAATCGCTTTGCCTTTTACATTACGCGCTGCACGACCAATGGTTTGAATCAAAGAGCGCTCAGAACGTAAGAAACCCTCTTTGTCCGCATCTAAAATAGCCACTAAAGACACTTCAGGCATGTCCAAGCCTTCACGTAGTAAGTTGATCCCGACGAGAACATCGTAGACACCCGAACGTAAGTCATGAATAATTTTTACCCGTTCAACGGTATCAATATCTGAATGCAGATAAGCAACTTTGACCCCATACTCTTTTAAATACGAACTTAAATCCTCTGCCATACGTTTGGTTAAGGTGGTAACCAAGACACGCTCATCTAGATCTTTACGGATATTGATCTCAGACAAGACATCATCAACTTGAGTCAATACTGGACGTACTTCAATTTCAGGGTCAATCAACCCTGTAGGACGAACCACCTGCTCAGCTATTTGTTCGGCTTTTTCAAGCTCGTATTTGGCCGGTGTTGCACTGACATAAATTGTTGCTGGCGTAATCCGTTCCCACTCTTCAAACTGCATTGGACGGTTATCTAGAGCACTAGGAAGACGGAAACCATAATTCACCAAGTTTTCTTTACGCGAACGGTCACCTTTATACATCGCGCCAATTTGCGGCACAGTCACGTGTGACTCATCAATAATCAGCAAAGCATCATCAGGAACATAATCAAATAAGGTCGGTGGTGCTTCGCCCGCAGGACGACCTGACAAATGACGTGAATAGTTTTCAATACCGTTGGTATAGCCCAACTGCTGCATCATTTCTAAATCATAACGGGTACGTTGCTCAATTCGCTGAGCTTCAAGCAATTTATCATGTGCACGAAAGAAACCTAAACGCTCTTTTAACTCTTCACGAATCGTGCCGATGGCGCGCTCTAAATTATCTTTCGGTGTTACATAGTGACTTTTTGGATAAATGGTTACACGCGGAACTTTACGTACCAGTTTGCCTGTCAGTGGATCGAACCAACGAATCGAATCGACTTCATCATCAAACAACTCGATTCGAATCGCATGCTGATCCGATTCGGCAGGGAAAATATCGATAATTTCCCCACGAATACGATAGGTACCGCGTAAAAACTCAAGCTCATTACGGCTATATTGCATTTCCACCAAACGACGAATGATGTCATCACGTGCGATACGATCGCCCTGTACAATATGTAGCAACATGCTCATATAAGCATTAGGGTCACCCAAACCATAAATAGCAGAAACTGAAGCAACAATAATTGCATCGCGACGCTCTAAGAGAGAACGTGTTGCAGATAAACGCATTTGGTCAATGTGGTCATTGATCGCTGAATCTTTTTCAATAAATGTATCTGAAGATGGCACATAAGCTTCAGGTTGGTAATAGTCATAATAACTGACAAAATATTCGACGGCATTGTTCGGAAAGAAAGATTTGAACTCACCATAAAGCTGTGCGGCTAAGGTTTTATTATGTGCCATGACAATGGTTGGACGTTGCGTCCGCGCAATCACGTTGGCCATGGTATAGGTTTTACCTGAACCCGTAACCCCAAGTAACAACTGGTCGTGATAGCCCTTTTCTATTCCAGCAACAAGCTTTTCGATAGCTTGCGGCTGATCACCTGCGGGTTGGTAATTGGTGACTAAATCAAAAGGTTGTTTCTCACTCACAGACATATCCCAAGATTTGCTTCTTCAACCGACTATTTTAACAGATTCAATCCCGAGCAATTCTTGCTTTTAGATTTTTAATGTAATTTACTGAAAATATTACAAAGATTTTTCACTTGACCCCCCCGTATTTCAAGGGCAACATGAAGTGAAGAAGAGCGAAAAATCAGAGCCTATGACTTACCAATATCATGATGAAAGCATCGTCAAAAACCTAGATGAACATACCGTATTTGTGTTTGGTAGCAACATGGCAGGTCAACATGCGGATGGCGCTGCCCGAACTGCACTTGAGCACTTTGGCGCAATCAAAGGCGTCGGACGTGGCTGGTCAGGGCAAAGTTATGCCATTCCCACCATGAACGAACATTTACAACAAATGCCGCTCTCGCAAATTCAACACTATATTGATGACTTTAAAATCTATACCAAAAATCACCCTAAAGTGACTTACTTTCTAACCTCTATCGGCTGCGGTATTGCGGGTTATAAAGTCGAAGAGATTGCCCCGATGTTTAAAGGCATTTCTCATAATGTTATTTTCCCTGCATCTTTTCGTCCATTTGTGGAAAGAACACTGCCACGTCTGAGTAAAAAGTTTTTGCATACTATTTTTAATGATGCCGTGATTTTCAGTACCCAAAATGATGACATGCTGATTCAGCATTTGGCCTTAACCGATAATGAAAAAAGCTTAGCCAAAATTATCCTCAACACACGTATGTATCCAACCGACAGTAATGGTCGCGATCGTGTGTTTGAAATTGAAGATATTTTACATGCGCTGTCAGGGAAAATATTTGATTTTGAGACCAACGCGGAGGGGCACATGCTTTTTGGTGGCGCCATTCTAGCGCTGCTGGAACTTTATAATATCAATGAGCAAGACTTCATTGAGGTTTGGCAAGGCACACGAGAAATCACACCACCGAAGCCCGAACATCGTGCGCGGAAAGCCTCACGTTAAATACAGTCTTCTCAAAAAAGCCAATCCATCAGATTGGCTTTTTAGTTAAAATAATAGAGTTATTAAAATCTTCCCTATCCCCCCAATCGCCAACTACTACAAAAAAATGTGGCGATACTGTTTCCGTTTTTCTCTTTTTGACCTTTAAAAGTTCACTTGCACTCTGAATCATAATCATACTTTTCAAAAACTTAAATAAATCACGAGAATAAATAGACAGCTCGAAGCCTTAAAATCCAAGAGAAACAAGCATGATCTTTTCAGTATGGCTATTGCCGTTGTCATGCTGATTGCATTTTATCAACTGCCTCAATTTCAGGATTTTAGTTTTATAAATCTATCCCCAGTCTACTTTATCTTCATTGTATGCTTATCCTTCCTCAAAAAGACAAAGAACGAACAACCGAAAAAGAACAACCTCCTCTTAAATATTTTATTCATGACGGCGCCCTTCTTCATCATTAATGTTTTTGCACTTTCCAGTCTCAGCAAATTTACTGACTATTCGGCTGTGCGTATTGCAAGCCATATACCCACCCCACAACACATCGAGGGCCAAATTCTCTTAAATAGCTACACTGTGGGCTCTGGGCGAAATAAATCACATTATGAAGATGTTGTGTTAAATGAACCTTCTCAGCAGCAACCACTAAGACTGGTTTGTAATTTTATGGATCGCTTTAAAAGCTGCCCGCTCTTAGAAAATTTTGAACAACAAGCAGTTAGTATCCGTTATTACACAGACAACCGTAAGTTTATCTACCCAGAAGTTTTAGTGTTATCGGTCACAGCAGACAACACAACCATCAGCAGCCAAGACTTCATGCAGATCTACCAACAACAACGAAACAATTTTTTGATTTATTTATTCTTCATGGTATTAATTCCAAACCTGTTGGTGATCAATTTATTTTGGCGCGACCATCAATATCAACAATCACAAACTTTTCGCTATCGACATTAAAGCATTTAGCGCTTATCACTATCAGCATATACGCTCTTTAAACTCCAAAACCATTGGAGCTTATGCACTTTCTATGAGCAATCAATATGCATTCTTTGACTAAATCCCTACATAAACTCATATAAATTTTAAAAATAACTTTTTTATCACATTACTTTAAAAAGTTTTTTTAAGGCTTATACTGCTTTAAATTCCAACATAAAAACGAGATATAAATGCAATTATTGGACTCTCCTATTTTTGAATTATCTCCCATTGCCATGTGGTTAGAAGACTTTAGCGAAGTACAAAAACAATTCGATCTTTGGCGGAGTGAAGGTGTTGAAGATATTGCGTCGTTTCTGTTGGAAGACAAATCACGTATTTTAAGTTGTGCGCATAAAATTAAAGTCCTGCATGTCAACCCGCAAACCTTAAAACAATTTGAAGCCCAAAGTTTTGAAGACTTAACCACAAACCTTGCGCAAATTTTTAAAGCAGATATGTCAAGCACTCATTTAAATGAGCTAGTCGCACTTTGGAATGGTGAGACCTTATTTGAAAATACTGCTGTAAACTATACGCTTACAGGTCATCGCCTTGACATTCGCCTGCGAGGGACAGTACTTCCCGGTCATGAACACGATCTTTCATTGGTTTTGATCACCACGGAAGACATCACGCCTTATGCCAATGCACAACGTTTAGAAGAAAAAAGTCGTTTAATTGCTGAAGCACGTTTTCAATACTCGCCTACTTCGCTTTGGGTTGAGGACTTTAGCCGAGTCAAAGCGCGTTTAGATCATTTACGTCGTTTGGGGATCAGTGACTTTAAAACCTTCCTTGATGTCCACAATGACTTTATTAATGAATGCCTCAGAGACATCATGGTTACCGATGTCAACCAAGCCACTCTCGATTTGTTTGCTGCACGTGACAAAGACCATTTACTTAAAAATTTGCATAAAGTCTTTCAAAACGAAACCCAACAGACCTTTCGACATCAACTGCTCGAACTATGGGATGGCAATATTCAACATAACTGCGAAGCGGTCAATTATGCACTCGATGGAAGTATTCGCCATGTGCTGTTACATTTTGCCGTGTTTCCAGGCTTCGAAGACGATTGGGGTATGGTACAACTGGCACTCACCGATATTACCGCGCGCAAAAAAGCCGAAAATTATCTTGAGTACTTGGGCAAACATGATGTCTTAACCAAACTTTATAACCGTTCTTTCTACAGCACTGAAATTAACCGACTTGAGCGCAACAACCTACGCCCTGTGTCTTGTATTTTCCTTGATATGAATGGCTTAAAAGCAATCAATGACAACCTTGGTCATGATCAAGGCGATAGCTTATTACGCCGTATGGGTAATACCCTGAATCAGTTAATTGAAAACACGCAATACTCAGCTTCAAGGATCGGTGGTGATGAGTTCGTGGTGCTATTACCTGCCGCCGATGAAGCCGCATTGAACCACTGTATTGAAAGTTTGCATGAGCTTTTAATGGTCGATAACCAATTTAATAATCATCAACCTATTAGTGTGTCGGTTGGAACGGCCACCAGCCAGCCAAATGAGAGGGTTGAAGATATGCTCAAACGTGCCGACACTGCGATGTATGAACACAAAAAAACCTACTATGCAGAAAATGATCGACGGGTTAGCAATTACAACCCAGCGAATGATCAATAAAAAAGCGCCCTAAACAGGGCGCTTTTTTATCTCAATGGCAAATCAACGTTTACCCATTGAACGACGGGTGCCACGTGGTGGCATCCAAGTACGATCTGCATATTGTTCAGGTTTTGGACGAACCTGATTATGTGCAACATCGTCAGCACTATGTTCTGCATTTGGCATTGGGAATGGGAGATTCACCAAAGGTTTTTTTGAAGTAGGCTGTTGCTTACTCATGACCATCACTCTCATCAAATTGCGCTTATTTTAAAGTTTTTTTCATAAAGATGCGAGAAACTTCCTAATTCTGTACATTTTTGAAATCATTATTTCAAAATTGAATTTTTTTTATGTTTTTTGCAGAAAATCTGTGTTTTTAAACGCCTTGCTTGAGTTTTTTAAGCTAAGATAGTGTGCTTTTTATTTTTTAAACCCTATAAGAAGGAATACTGCCGTGGACGTACGTCTCTCTGATCGTGTGAATGCCATCAAACCGTCCCCAACTCTTGCTGTTACCAACAAAGCTGCTGAATTAAAAGCGGCTGGCAAGAACGTTATTGGCTTGGGCGCAGGTGAACCTGACTTCGACACCCCACAACACATCAAAGATGCAGCAATTGCAGCGATTAACAACGGTTTCACAAAGTACACCGCTGTAGATGGTACGCCTGGCCTTAAAAAAGCGATTATTGCAAAATTCAAGCGTGACAATAACCTTGATTATGCTGCAAACCAAATTTTGGTTTCTTGTGGCGGCAAGCAGTCATTCTTTAACTTAGCACTAGCTTTGTTAAACAAAGGTGATGAAGTAATCATCCCTGCACCATTTTGGGTAAGCTACCCAGACATGGTGATTATCGCTGAAGGTGTTCCTGTTATTGTAAAATGTGGTGAAGAACAACGTTTCAAAATCACACCTGCTCAACTTGAAGCAGCGATCACAGACAAAACTCGTTTAGTGGTTTTAAACAGTCCATCAAACCCAACAGGCATGATCTACACTAAAGCTGAATTAGAAGCTTTGGCTGATGTTCTTCGTAAATACCCAGAAGTTTATATCGCTTCTGACGATATGTACGAACCAATCCGTTGGGATGACGAATTCTACAATATCGCAACAGTTGCACCAGACCTTTATGACCGCACAATCGTGTTAAACGGTGTGTCTAAAGCGTATGCAATGACTGGCTGGCGCATTGGCTATGCAGCGGGCCCTGCTAAGCTTATTGGCGCAATGAAAAAAATCCAATCGCAATCCACTTCAAACCCAACTTCTATTTCACAAGTTGCTGCTGAAGCTGCGTTGAATGGCCCTCAAGACGTTCTTGAGCCAATGATTGAAGCATTCAAACGCCGTCATGACTTAGTTGTTAGCGGTTTGAACGACATCAACGGTATTTCTTGCTTACCTGCTGATGGCGCATTCTATGCATATGCAAACATCCGCCCATTGATTCGTGCAAAAGGCTTAAAATCTTGCACAGAATTCTCTGAATGGTTATTGGAAGAAACTGGCGTTGCCGTAGTTCCTGGTGATGCATTCGGCTTAGGCGGTTTCATGCGTATTTCTTATGCAACTGCTGATGAAGTACTTGTAGATGCGCTTGCGCGTATCAAGAAAGCAGCTGATTCAATCGAAGGCGTAGATGCTGCGATTGCTTCAATTGCTGCTGAAAAATAATTTAACCTTTTAAAGTTAGATTAAAAAAACCCGCGAACTTCGCGGGTTTTTTTATTTTTAAACAAAATCTGAAAAAATTGCTTTTAAGCCTTTTAAATAATTTTAGAAACGTGTAGTACCAGCAGAATCTATTGTATCTACGTCTTTCTTGCGAGATGACGCCGAGATCACCAAGGCAATGCCTGCCAGAATAATCGTCGCAGAAATAATGATTCGGAAACTCAACGCTTCCCCAATAAACAATGCCCCACCCAGAATCGCCAAACACGGCACGGACAATTGCACGCTACTGGCCGTGACCCGATCAATTTTCTTCACTATGGCATACCAAAGTACATATGCCCCACTCGATGCCAAACCACCAGATAAGAGCGCCAACAGCATACCTTTTGGCTGAATAAAACTCTGTGTGTAAAACAACAAATAGACCAAGACAACAAAAGGAATCGCCACTACAAAATTTGCCAAGCTACTGGCCAGTGGGTTATGCATATTCTTACCTGTAATGCTATACATCGCCCAACCTATGCCTGAAAACACCATCAATGCAGCATAATCCAAAGGGGGTGCCGAAGCCCCTGGAAGCAATAAAATCAAAAGACCTAAAATAGCAATCGACAACCCCAACCCGCGTCGCAAATTTATTTTTTCACCATGACACAGGCCATAACCGACCATACTTAATTGAACTGTCCCAAATAGGAGTAATGCACCTACACCCGCATCGATATGCAAATAGGCAAGCGAAAAAGCCACAATATATAAGGCAAGAAAAAATCCGTTTTTTATACTCCACTCTATTTTGGCCTTACGAGTAGTGAGCATATACAGTAGAAATAGCACCATTGCACCGCTACAGACCCGAAGTAAGCTAAAACTCATCGGATCAATCTGCTGCTCAGCCAATGCTAAACGACATAGCACCGAATTGGCTGCAAAGGCCAACATCGCAATGGAAATTTTAAGCAGCATGTTTGAGCATCCTTATTCAACAGCCTGCTTTAGATATATCGAATATATCTTATTAAATCTAGAGAGTTTTTCTCATGCAATTTATCAATAATATCGATGTTTAACGCAGATGATTCAACCTGAATACCTTATTTTTCAGCATCATCTGGTGAAAATAAAGCAATCACATCAGCTTCCGTGAGCTGCTCGGTAGAATACTTGAATTGGTAAAAATCAGGCTTATTATCAATATAAATTTCTGTTGTAAGCTTTAAATCTTTTGGCTGTTCTTCCATTGCAAATACATTGATATTGCAATAACTGCTGTCCTGTGTTCGCCAAAAAAGCGACGTGCCACATTCGCTACAAAAACCACGCTCTCCCCAATCCGACGACTTAAATAATTTTAAATATTCTTGATTGTCAAACTTTAAACTACTGGGTTCAACATCAATACTCATGAGTACCCCGCTCGACTGCTGGCGGCACATTGAACAATGACAAGCATGCACATCATGATTTTTGAGTGCGGCTTGGAACTTAGTTTTACCGCATAAACAGGACACGTTCATTGTGAGTTCCTTCTTCATGTGAAGACTGTATAAAATTACTAAAACCTTGTTTATCTTATATATAAATAAAAAACAAAAGAGTGTATAAATTTTGTGCTCTATTTTAAAACAATGCTCACTTTTAGGTTACTCAGTTCTATCAACACTCAAATCATCAAAATGAATACGCTTACACGATGTACGTACAGTATGTTCGCAGGATCAGATCAATCCGTGATTAAGATTTCGTTGATTTTGTACTGATCAATCCAATGCTGAATATTGACGAAAAGACTGAATTTTGTTTAATTGGATAACAAGTTTCAAAAAGGAACTCATAGATAAATATAGGAATGAACAAGATGAATCCCAAAGAAATGACAGGACTACAACTCTTAGAAGCCATGTGTACAGGAAAAATTCCACCGGCAAGTATCAGTGAAACCATTCCCATGCAGCCTTTTGAAGTTTCTGAAGGAAAAATTAGCTTTAAAGCAAAAGCAGATCATCGCCATTTAAACCCGCTTGGTGGCGTGCATGGTGGCTTTGCAGCAACAGTACTCGACTCAGTAACAGGTTGCGCTGTACATACTATGCTTGAAGCAGGTGTTGGCTATGGCACCATTGATCTGAATATTAAAATGTGCAGACCGATTCCAAAAGACAAAGAACTACTTGCCATCGGTAGCGTGATCAACATCAGTAAGAACTTAGGTATTTCTGAAGGTAAAATTGTAGATGAAGACGGTAAACTCTACGCCCATGCCACAGCCACCTGTATGATTATTTGCCCCTAAAAACGAAAGGCACTGATAAATTTCAGTGCCTTTTTTACGCCAAAGCAAACTTTAATGCAGTATGACAGATCAAATTGCGGTTTTAAACGTCTTCAGCGTCTGCAATTTTGAGGCATTAGGACGCTCAGCTCCTTTATAAATACAATAGTATTTAAACGCGCTGTCTAAACTTACGTCTAAGCTTTTGCCTTCAGCAGCAGACCAGACTTTTGAACGATTATTGCCTGATAAAGCACTGCCTGACAACTGATACAAATACAGATCATGCTCTCGCTTCACAGTCTTTTTAAGAGTACTTGTCGACTGTGCAGAAAGCAACTGACAAGGGCTGTTGACTAGCCAACGCTCACTAAACCAAAGTTGTAATAAATCACCCAAATACAAGTCTACACAACCGACTGGCCAAACATCAATATAGGCTGACTCTACAGGGGTATAGTATTGTTCAGGGTTTGAAATAATAGAAAGATACTGATCTTGATAAGTAGCTAGGTTTGCAAAAATATTGGAAATGGTAAGCGTATTCATTCGCTTTCTCCTGTTTAGCCATTTTAGTGCTGGCAAGTTGGTTATAAATCCACACTGTTTAAGTTTTCACTTAAACGCTCTGTTGTTGAAATCAGACTATCAACGACTTTTCAACATTGCAAGCACTTCAATACGATTTTTTTTGAAAATGATTTTTTTGTTCAAATAAAAAGCATCCAATATAAAAGTGACAGCAACATGACATTTTAGACTTGACCCACTATGAAATGTCCTTATAATCGCATGCAGATTCTCCAATAGCTCAGTCGGTAGAGCGACGGACTGTTAATCCGCAGGTCCCTGGTTCGAGCCCAGGTTGGAGAGCCAAATTCAAGAAAGCCCACACAATATGTCGTGGGTTTTCTTTTTTTTCTACACTTTAAAAGTTTCACCGCTTAAGATGTAAGTCCCCGAGCTAAGCTCAACAGAAATCCAGAACTAGACCACCCCCGAAAAATAACTTATCTTAAAAATACCCAAAAATGATTCACAAGAAAAATCATGAGAAGTTTTAAAACACATGTGGATGTTCATTCAGATCACTTCCCGATCTCAGCAATTGAAATGAAAAAAATGGGAGGAGTGAATTTTTGGCCCAACATCTTGCTAAACAATTCAATCAACAACAACTCGAAATCTCTGCAATTCACGATGAAGATTGGGGATACCAGCTTAGTTTTAGTCATCCCACTTTATTAGATGTAATCGTTATGAGAAAAATGACAACTTATTTTTAATTTTTATTCACCCACCACAGCCAATCATTAAAAAATATTTTTTTAAGAAAATAGATCTTTCAACCCAATTAAGTCATGTCTCTGAGACTTTGCGAAATACTCTCTTTCTGATGCAACGCTTTTTCATGATGTGGAACGTGGAAGATATAAAAAAGTACAATAAATCATCGTCAAAATTCTAAGCACATCTACTCAAATAACTCATTCCACTGACTCATATTTCGCGATTTTATTGAAAGAAATTACAGCTCTCAATACATCATATCTACCCTTCTTTAATAAAAAAGCCCAATCGATAAAATTGGGCTTTTTAATGAGTCAGGACCATCTGTACTGAGAATCTGCAACTTCAAACAGTCTACAAACTGTAGCATTCACCCGCTTTATTCTTAAGCCGCTTCCGCAGGCACACCACTATGGAAGCGGAACACATCATCAGGCGTACTAATCAGCTCTATTTCAACATTACGGATATGATCAATACGGGCTTGAATATCTTCTTTCGGATTCTTCAATTTACCCGTTTGCGCAACCTCTAAAGCCAGAGCCAAGTAGTCTTCAAAATGGCGTGATTCAGACTTTAGCAAGTAGCGATAGTAACGACCTAATTCTTCATCCACCAAAGGTGCTAACGCGTAGAAACGCTCACATGAACGTGCTTCCACAAAAGCACCAATGATTAAAATATCAATTAAAGCCTCAGGCTCATAAGTCCGCACCTCTTTACGTAAACCACCCGCATAACGCCCAGCACTCAGATTGCTCCATTCTAGCCCACGCTTTTTCATAAATTCCAGCACTTGCTCATAATGCAGCATTTCTTCACGAACCAGTTGTGCTAACTTGACTTGTAAATCGGTAAAAAAGCTATAACGAAACATGAGGTTCATCGCTGTACCTGCAGCTTTTTTCTCACAATTCGCATGGTCTTGCATCAGCACATCAAGATTATTCAGTGCTTCAGTCAACCAAGCTTTAGGTGTTTCACAGCCCAAGAAATCCATGACGGGCTTCATGAGTTCATCATAATTGATATTCGACATATTCAAATCTTAAAAACTTTAAAATTAACGTGCAGCTTTAATCACTGCTTTCATTTCACGTACAGCTTGTTCCAAGCCGACAAAAATAGAATCGGCAATCAGTGAATGGCCAATGTTTAATTCGTGAATCTGTGGAATTTGCGCAATTGGCGTCACATTTTCAAGGTTGAGCCCATGACCAGCATTCACCACTAAACCTTTTGATGCTGCATATTCAGCACCTTTTACAATACGTTCAAGCTCATGTTGCTGAGCTTCAGGTGTTTCTGCATCAGCATAAGCGCCTGTATGAATTTCAATGGTTGGTGCACCACAAGCAACTGCTGCATCAATTTGTGCAAAGTCAGCATCAATAAACAAGGACACATCACAGCCAATCTCAGACAATGCTTGAGTTGCCGCTTTGACATCGTCAAAATGTCCAACCACATCTAAACCACCTTCAGTCGTCACTTCTTGGCGCTTTTCAGGAACAAAACACACATGATGTGGTTTAATTTCTTTGGCAAACGCAACCATTTCATCCGTAACTGCCAACTCCAAATTCATACGCGTTTTAAGCGCTGGACGCATACGACGCACATCATCATCCTGAATATGACGACGGTCTTCACGTAAATGCAAGGTAATCCCTTCCGCCCCTGCTTGCTCACAGATCAGTGCTGCATTGACTGGATCAGGATAAGACGTTCCACGCGCTTGTCGTAAAGTTGCCACGTGGTCAATATTTACACCAAGTAATGCAGCCATATTCATTTCCTAATTACGATTGAGTTTGAGTGTTCTGAATCCACAACTGACGACTTTTTAAGGGGCGATCGCCCAACAATGAACTGATCATTTGCCGATACAACTTGGTCAGTAATTGTAACTGTTCCAAACCAAAATCCCTACCCTTTTCATATTGGCACATGCTTAAAATTTGCTGTCCATTTAAGGTCGCTCGCGAAGCTTGTACAGTAGGAATAAAGCCTTCATTCAGCTGAAATATATAGTTGAGTGATGCTTGAATTTCTAGTTGATTGGCATCCGTCGAAAAATCTAAGGCATAGCCCAAATCTTCCAGCAGTTCGTGCTCAAACTGTCTTAGAATTTGTTTTAAAAATTGATTGGGATCGGCTTGCTGCGCCAGTTGTTGTAATTGCGTTAGCGTATGCGCATATTGAGCAAAACTTTGCTCCATTTGAACTTCGAGCGGACACAGCCTGAGTAGGATCTCATTGAGATAAAAACCTGAAAAAAAAGCATCCCCGAAGAAAAAAATCGGCTGATTGACAATTTCAAGTTTTGTAAAATTTTTGAGTTCAGATTTACCCGAAGCTTGTAAACAAATCGGCTGATATTGTGGCGGCGGGGTTTGCCTTAGAATACCATCAACTCGCCCATACTCTTGGGTAAATAAATGCACAATATGACTACGTTCACGGTATTTTCTATGGTGAATTAAATAACCATGCAGTACTTCATTGCGCATGAGGAATTAACTAATCTTTTTTATCTTTATCATTCTGTTCGCTGTCTTCATCATCCCCATCTGGGATAACAGCACCAACCACCGCTGCGGTTCCTTTCACCACGCCTTTTGTGGTTTTATACGCAATTTTTACAGGAACGGTGACGATCTTGTGTATACAACCTTGCAAAAACAACATACAAGCCATTACTGCGAACACTTTGACCATAACACCATCCCTATAAAAATTTGTTTTCTTAAAGCTTATATATCGCTATAACCTAAGCTTTTTAATGCACGTTCATCATCAGACCAACCGCCTTTCACTTTAACCCAAAGTGTCAACATGATCTTTTGTTCAAACATTTTTTCCATATCGATACGGGCATCCATACCAATTTTCTTAAGCTTAGCGCCTTTTTCACCAATCACAATCGCTTTTTGGCCTGGGCGGTCTACAAAAATCGTTGCATCAATATATGTACACGCTGGTTTTGGACGACCTGTTTTTTCATTTACCGTTGCTTCTTCAGTCTTAAACGACTCAATTTGCACGGTTAAATCATAAGGTAGCTCTTCACCCAACTGGCGCATAATCTTTTCACGGATAATTTCTGATGCCAAGAAACGCTCAGAACGATCTGTCAGTTGATCCAATGAATACATCGGTGGCTGGAAAGGTAAATACTTTTCAATAGTATCGCGCAGATGGTCTAAGTTTGCACCACGGAGTGCAGAAACAGGGACAATCTCAGCAAAATTCATTAATTTTGCACGTTCTTGAATCAAGGGTAATGCATGGTTTTTATTTTCAAGTGTATCAATTTTATTGATCACAAGAATCACAGGCATCTCAGCATTTTTGAGTTTTTCCAAAACGAGCTCATCGTTTTGAGTCCACTTATCTGCATCCAAAACAAATAATACCAAGTTGACATCACGCAATGCAGAAGACGCAGCACGGTTCATCATTTTATTGATGGCGCGTACTTCTTTTTTATGCATCCCTGGTGTATCAACAAATACCGCTTGAGATTTTGCACGTGAATCAATCCCCACAATCTTATGGCGTGTGGTTTGTGGTTTCCGTGAAGTAATCGATAATTTTTGACCCAACAAATGGTTCATCAACGTAGACTTGCCTACGTTTGGACGACCGACAATTGCCACAAAACCACTACGAAAATCCGTTGGGATTTCTGTGCCTTGTTCGCTAAAAAACTGGCTAATTAAATCATTACTGTCGCTTTGCGACTCGTGATCAGCATCGATGTGATCGGAAGAATTTGACATGGCAGATTACTGCTCCAAAAGTTTTAAAATATCCGCCGCCGCAGCTTGTTCAGCAAAACGGCGACTGGTGCCCTCACCATTTACAACAGACAATCCATCCACTTTACATTCCACTTTGAAATGCTGATTGGGTGCATCACCTTGAATATCGACCACATCATAAACTGGGAGAGCTTTTTTTCGGGCCTGAAGATATTCTTGTAAACGAGACTTAGGATCTTTAAGTTGATCGGTTGGCTCGATATGGTCTAAATATGGCTCGTACCATTTTAACACAATCGGCTCCAACACCGTTAAATCACTACAATCCACATAGATTGCACCAATAATCGATTCAACCGTATCCGCAAGGATGGACTCACGATGATGTCCACCTGATTTTAACTCACCTGTACTTAAAATGAGCGACTGGCTCAGTTTTAAATCATTTGCAATTTTACCTAAAGCTTCCTGACGAACCAAGGTTGCACGCATACGCGTCAAACGCCCTTCATTTTCAGTTGGATAAGCTTTATAGAGATAATTCGCAATAATCATCCCTAACAAAGAATCGCCTAGAAACTCTAGGCGCTCATAGTTGTATTTGTGGCTCACCGATCGGTGGGTCAGTGCAAGCTGAAGTAACTCAGGTTGTTTAAACTGATAACCGATACGGCTCGCTAAGCGGGCTTCACTTAGCTTGGACTGAGCTTTGATCAAAACTTTTCTCGAACTTTAATACTAAATCTATATTCAGCAAGAATGGTTTTCTTACCTCATACTCCTTTTTCACCTGCAACCCTTCGGTATTGGTGACTTGCATAATTTCTTTAATCTTAACATCACGAATACTATTCATTTCCAGACGTTTTGAAAGTTGCTCTTCAAACTCCGCTGGCTGAATATTTTTCGGGCTGCTTTGAAACACTTCCTCAATTTGGCTATTGATCATCCGATCATCAAAATAGGGAGCCCAAACTGCAATAGCCACTTTCGCCATAAATGCAAACCCCATGATTGCAAATAAAATGGCGATATAAGATGCCCCTTGTTGATTCTTGCGCATTTTTTATTTTCCGAATCGATATTAGTCAATGCTACCGTTACGGTTAAATGACGGCAACTTAAAGCCAGGCTCTTTATGCATCCAAATATAGAATGCACGACCTGTTAGGTTCTGTTCAGGAACCATTCCCCAGAAACGACTGTCAGCACTTTGGTCGCGATTATCCCCCATCGCAAAGTACTCGCCTTCTTTTACTTTCACTTCCCAATATAAACCATTTTCAGCAGAGTATTTACCATTTTCTACAAAGTTAATATAGGGTGCTTGGCGTGCAACATTAACACCTTCTAACTCACGCATGGTAAAGGTATGCTTGCCAATAGTTTCTTTATGATATATCGAAGTAGGCGTGTCTAAACGGTCTTTTTCACGGCTAAATTCAACAGGAACTTTAGCAACTTTTTGACCATTAATGGTTAATTGGCCATGATCAAAAACAATGTGATCGCCAGGAATACCAACTACACGTTTGATATAGCTGATCGTCGGTTGCGGTGGATAACGGAAGACAATCACATCACCACGCTCAGGCTCACCCACATCAATCACTTTTTTATTCACAATCGGCAGGCGCACACCATAGTCAAACTTATTGACCAAGATGAAGTCACCAGTTTCTAAAGTCGGCACCATCGAGTCGGAAGGAATATTAAAAGGTTCATAAAAGAATGAACGTAAGCATAGAACAATCGCAAGGACTGGCCAGAAATCATAAGCCCACGTAATGACAAAATTTTCATTTCCCTTGCCTTTCGTCGCTCGTTGTTTAAATACAAACTTATCGAGCAACCACACCAAAAAGAAAATTAGTGTGACAGGAACAAGTATCAAATTAAAATCAAAATCCATGGGCTTATATTCCTACCTTTTTATCTTTCTACTTTCAACACAGCCAAGAACGCTTCTTGTGGGATTTCTACACTTCCCACTTGCTTCATACGTTTCTTACCTTCTTTTTGCTTCGATAGCAGTTTCTTCTTACGAGAAACGTCACCACCATAACATTTCGCCAATACGTTTTTACGCATTGCCTTTACGGTTGAACGAGCAATAATTTGTGCGCCAATGGCCGCTTGAATTGCCACATCAAACATTTGACGTGGAATCAAATCTTTCATTTTTTCAACCAATGCAATACCACGGTGACGTGCGTCTTGACGGTGACAAATCATTGCCAAGGCGTCGACTTTATCGCCATTGATTAGAACATCGACTTTTACCAATGATGAACTTTCAAAACGTACAAAGTTATAATCGAGCGATGCAAAACCACGTGAACACGACTTCAATTTATCAAAGAAGTCCATCACTACCTCCGCCATTGGAATTTCAAAAGTGATCGAAACTTGGTTCGCCATAAACTTCATGTCTTTTTGAACACCGCGGCGTTCCACACACAAAGTCATGACATTACCCAAATACTCTTGCGGTACAAGGATATGGCACTCAGCAATCGGCTCACGTAAATCTTCTACCGTTGAACCATCTGGCATTTTAGATGGGCTATCGATATAAATCGTTTCACCATTCTTCATCACCGCTTCATAAATCACGGTCGGTGCAGATGAAATGAGGTCTAAATCATACTCACGTTCTAAACGCTCTTGCACGATTTCCATGTGTAGCATGCCTAAGAAGCCACAACGGAAACCAAAACCTAAAGCATCTGAGCTTTCAGGTTCAAAAAATAAAGCAGAGTCATTGATCTGAAGTTTATGTAAAGCTTCACGGAACGGTTCAAATTCACTTGAATCAATTGGGAACAAACCTGCATAAACCTGCGGCTTCACTTTTTTAAAGCCCGGTAAGGTTTTGACTTCTGGTGTACTTGCAAGGGTAATCGTATCACCGACTGGCGCACCAAAAATGTCTTTAATCCCTGCAATTACGAAACCAACTTCACCCGCTTCAAGGATGTCTGTCTCAGTATGTTTAGGATTAAAAATACCCACAGAAGTAATAATATGCGTTTGGCCTGTTGATTTCATCAACATCTTGTCGCCCTTACGCACACGACCTTCTTTCACACGCACCAAAGAAACAACACCTAAGTAGTTATCAAACCAAGAGTCGATAATTAAAGCTTGTAATGGCGCATTACGATCACCAGTAGGTGCAGGAATGACATTAACAAGGGTTTCTAAAACGCTATCAATCCCAAGACCTGTTTTTGCCGAACAGGTTGGCGCTTCAGTCGCTTCAATACCAATAATGTCTTCAATTTCTTGAATCACACGTTCAGGTTCAGCCTGCGGTAAATCAATTTTGTTGAGTACTGGTAGAACTTCGAGACCTTGCTCAATTGCGGTATAACAGTTCGCAACTGACTGTGCTTCCACGCCTTGCGCTGCATCTACAACCAACAATGCACCTTCACAGGCAGCCAATGAGCGTGACACTTCATATGAAAAGTCGACGTGCCCTGGTGTATCAATAAAGTTCAATTGATACTCTTGACCATTTGGATGGGTGTAATACAAAGTAACCGACGCAGCTTTAATGGTAATACCACGCTCACGTTCAAGTTCCATGGAGTCAAGTACTTGAGCTTGCATTTCACGATCTTGCAAACCACCACAGGTTTGAATAAAGCGGTCAGCGAGCGTTGACTTCCCGTGGTCAATGTGAGCAATAATACTGAAATTACGGATATTTTTAATATCAACAGATTTTTTAGCTTGCGCCATGGGCTACCTTGAACAAAATGAAGCGTTATGCAGACAAATTTCGATGCACAACAAAAGCCGAATAGAAATTGCGAAGGATTATAACAGATGGTTTTTTTAAAGTATCCATATTAATACGCTTCCTTTTCACAACTCTGACGCTTTTTTACGTGTTTTCGCTTTTCACTGGGCTTTTTGAATAATCCATTGAAAAATCTAGGGCATTCACATCTTTTGCAAGCGGTTGGTAAGCTTGGGTAAAACTGGGTGACATACGTTTCGCGCGTCCTGTTTCAATCTCTACGCAAGCCCACTTGGTTTGAGCAACAAATAAAATACTATTGTCTTTGGGTCTATAAAACACATATTGGCGTGATGAATATAATGCGTTTATATCGTCAAACCATGTACGTAAGATTATTTCATCCTCTTTAAATGCAGCTTTTCGGTACTGCACATGATGCTCAACCGCAACCATGGCATGTTTTAATTCAATATATTCTTTTAAGCCTAAACCCAGTGCATCAATATGTGCTGTTGCAACATCCTGCATCCAATGCATATAAACTACGTTATTCACATGGCCTAACTGGTCGATATGTTCTGCTTGTACCTGAAGTCTTAAGTCAAAAATACTACTCATAAACACTCTATTGAATCTAAATATCCTTATGAAGATGGCAGTGTACGCAAATAACAGACATCATCAAATTGCAAAAAATAAAAAACCACTCTGAAGAGTGGTTTTTTTCGCTTATTGGATGCGCATCCCTAAAATGGCCGGTGTGCCTTGTCGGATGATTCCAACGCGGGCAACCTGACCTTTTTTCAACTCAGATGCCGCTTGGACAAAATCATTGGTGTCTTTTACGACTTTATTATTAATGTGAGTGACCACATCACCAGCCGCCATGCCTGACTGTGCCGCTGCGCCGCCACGTTTCACTTCTTGAATTAACACACCACCTTTCACATTGAGTTGTGACAATTCAGCAGGTGCTAAATTTCGGATAGCAATGCCTAATACAGGCCCTTTACTTTGTGTAACTGCATCGGATTTTGCTGGTGTATCATCCGGCGCGGTGGTTAATGTTGCCGATATATTCCGCTTTTTATCATCACGCAGTACTTCAAGCTGTACCGTTTGATTTGGCATGGTACGATTTAAATAGTTCAATAACTCAGAGGTACGTGAAATCGGCGTTCCATTGAATTTTAAAATAATATCGCCTGCTTTTAGCCCCGCTTTCTGTGCAGGTGAATTTGGCTGAACATTGGTAATTAGTGAACCTTCAGGTTTTGGCAAATTATAAGACTCTGCCAAATTGCGGTCTAGATCTTGTAGATTGAAGCCTAAATAAGAACGCGTAACTTTGCCGGTTTTCTTAAGTTGATCAGCAATATCCATTGCGACATCAATTGGGATCGAGAAAGACAGCCCCATATAACCGCCCGTACCGCTAAAGATACGCGAGTTCACACCAACTACTTCACCCTGTTGGTTGAATAACGGACCGCCTGAGTTTCCAGGGTTGAGAGCTACGTCTGTTTGAATGAAGGGTACTGATGTCTCCCCCATCATATTACGCATTTTCGCACTCACGATTCCCGCTGAAGCTGAATAGTCAAAACCAAACGGTGAACCGATCGCAAGCACAGGTTCGCCTACACGCAGTTGATCAACATTGCCTGCACGGAGTGATGGAAAATTCGTACCATTCACCTTAAGCAAGGCCACATCCGTTCGTTCATCACTCCCCACCACGGTCGCATCCAGTTCACGACGGTCATTAAACATAATCGTGACTTTCGATGCATCTTCTACGACGTGGTGGTTTGTCAGTAAATACCCATCTTTACTAATAAAAAATGCGCTGCCATAAGCCGTTTTTTCTTGCGGCGCTTGCTGCTGCGGAATAATGACTTGATTACCAAAAAAACGCTTCAAAATCTCAGGTATTTGCTGCTGCAGTAACTCTTCTTGAGTCATCTTTTTAACCACATTGACACTCACTACCGCAGGGCTAACTTGCTCAACTAAGTTTGAGAAATCAACAGGTGCTGCTTGTGTTTGCACCGCAGCCATTGTGCATGCAACAGCAAAAAAACCAGTTTGTATCGCGCGACTTTTCATATCAAGTATTGACCTATATGTTTGTTATCAATTTATGTATTAGCGTTTTTAGCATAATCTTTGTCTGTCTTGGGTAATAATATGTTCTATTATGTTTGTATAAACAAGAGCTTAAAATTTGCTTAAAAAATACGTTCTTTATTTATATTTCCCATCAATTGTAGAGATTTTACCCTTGCCTTTTCGTGAAAAAAGCGCTGTCATTAGCGAACTTTTTCCAAATTAGCTGATGGACATGTCTAATTTAAACACAACACATCATTTTGATGTGATTATTGTGGGAAGTGGCGGTGCAGGCCTGAGCTTAGCCTTATCGTTGCCTCAACATTTCAATATTGCTGTTCTTGCAAAATCAAACCTGACCGATGCAAGTACCTTCTATGCACAAGGTGGCGTAGCCGCTGTTTTAGATGAAACGGATTCCATCGAACAGCACATTGATGACACCATGATTGCGGGCGCTCACTTGTGCGAGACCGAAGCCGTAAAGCAAACCGTTGAAGGCGGTAAACCTTCTGTTGATTTTCTACTGAAACACGGCGTGCAGTTTACCCTTGACGATCAAGAACAGTTGCATCTAACACGTGAAGGTGGACATTCTCAACGCCGTATTATTCATGCCGCAGATGCTACAGGTCGCGCCATTTCAACTACCTTAGTTGAACGTGCGATTGAAAAAGACAACATCACCATTTTTGAAAATTATATCGCCATCGATTTAATTACCTCTCAAAAACTGGGTTTAGAAGAACAAAATCGTGCATTAGGCCTCTATGCACTCGACGAAAAGACTGAAAAGGTACATACCTTTTTAGCACCTTTCACCGCACTGGCGTGTGGCGGTGCAATGAAAGCCTACCTGTATACCTCGAACCCTGACATTGCAACGGGCGATGGTATTGCCATGGCGTTTCGTGCAGGTTGCCGCGTGGCGAATATGGAATTTAACCAATTCCACCCAACCTGTTTATACCACCCGCAAGCACGCTCTTTCCTCATTACTGAAGCAATGCGTGGTGAAGGTGCTTATTTACGTTTACCTGATGGTGAACGCTTTATGTTGCGCTTTGATGAACGTGCAGAACTGGCTCCACGTGACATTGTGGCGCGAGCGATTGACTATGAAATCAAACGCTTAGGTATTCGTCACGTTTGGCTCGACATCAGCCATAAGCCCGAAAGTTTTATTAAAGAACATTTCCCAACCTTGTATGCACGTTTGCTCGAACTGGGCATCGACATTACCAAGGAAATGATTCCTGTTGTTCCTGCTGCGCACTATACCTGTGGCGGTGTGGTGGTTGATGAACATAGTCAAACTGACATTGCAGGTCTCTATGCGATTGGGGAAACCTCATACACAGGTTTGCATGGCGCCAACCGTATGGCCAGCAACTCACTGTTAGAATGTTTTGTTTATGGCATGAGTGCGGCAGAACACATCGAGAAAAGTTTTGATTCAAGTTACCAATCCCCAACTGCTCCGTCTTGGGATGACTCACAAGTGATGAATCCTGATGAAGATGTGGTGATTTTGCAAAACTGGGATGAACTCCGTCAAACCATGTGGAACTACGTCGGCATTGTGCGTACCACGAAACGTCTTGAACGTGCGCTACACCGCATTGAAATGTTAAAGCGAGAAATTACCGAGTATTACCAAGATTACCAAGTCAGCAAAAACCTGATTGAACTGCGCAATTTAGTTTTAGTGTCTGAAATGATCGTGCGCTGTGCTATGGAGCGTAAAGAATCGCGTGGTTTACACTACACTTTAGATTACCCTGAACTGTCGAATGAACTGCGTAAAACCGTACTCACCCCTTTAAATTTTAAAGTTGAAACCCCTTTAGTGAATAACTAATTTTTAAAAAAATAAAAGCCTGATTCGTCAGGCTTTTATTTTATTCAATCACTATTTTAAGATTTGGGTGGAATAGAATAAGTTCCCACCACGTGTGCAATGGGTTCATCTTTACCCACTGAATACAACCACACATCCCCAACCACCAATGCTTTGCCAACTTTCATTAACTTACATTCACCGCGGATATTTGTAGAAGCTGCGGGTTTACTTAGAAAGTTGACCGATAAATTAGTGGTCACGGTTAAACCGACCAGCCCAATTTCTCCTAAAATGGCGATATACAATGCATAGTCTGCAAGAGTCATCATGGTTGGGCCTGATACCGTTCCACCCGGTCTCAAATCGCGCTCATCTATCTGATATACAACTGTTGCTGCGCACTCAGTGACAGACTCGATACGACATTTTTCTAAACTTTGCGGAAATTCCTTTTCTAAAAAAGCCACAATCTCAGTTAAGTTACTTTTCATTTTTCCTTCAACATACAGTCCTTTGTCACTGACTATAAAAGAAAAATGCATTTCACTACAGTCTAAAATAACATTTCAGGCTTATTTTTAGTTTAAATATTGCAGCGCTTGCGCAAAAACCTGCTCTGGTGACTGGGTCGCATCCAAGCGTTTGACCCGATCAGGATATTGTTCCCATAACTGCTGATAACCTGCTCTGACTTTTTCAAAGAACGTGACTTTTTCTTGTTCAAAACGGTCCAAAGCCCCCCGTTCCAGCGCACGAGACATGCCTGTTTCAATCGGGGCATCGAGCCAAAATGTAATATCAGGCATATGGCTGACAAAGTTCTCATTCAGTAGTTGCAACTTCGACTGGCTTAAACCACGTCCTGCACATTGGTAAGCAAAGCTGGCATCGGTAAAACGGTCACACAATACGGTTTTATGTTCCGTTAAAGCAGGCATGATCACTTGTTGTAAGTGCTGTGCACGAGCCGCGTACATCAGCAGCAGTTCAGTATCATTCGACATCGACTCTTCATGATTGACTGATAATAATAGTGAGCGAATTTGCTCAGCCATCGGTGTACCACCTGGCTCACGCGTTAAAACAACACTCTGACCTTGTTGTTCCAGATGCTCATAAATTTTGCGAATCAGTGTGGTTTTACCGACACCTTCTGTGCCCTCAAAACTAATAAACATCTATTCATCCTTCTTGGTTTTTAAAACGCTGAGATATTCTTGTACAGCTTGGTTGTGCTGCTCTAAAGTCTCACTAAATGTGTGCCCACCATTGCCCGTTGCAACAAAGTAGATGTTTTTGCTGTTATCTGGATGCATGGTGGCTTCAATGGCTTTTTTACTTGGTAAAGCAATTGGCGTAGGGGGTAAGCCATTGATGGTATAGGTATTGTAGGCTGTTGGTGTACGCAAGTCTTGGCGGGTAATGTTGCCTGTATATTTATCGCCCATGCCATAGATCACGGTCGGGTCCGTTTGCAAACGCATGCCGAGTTGAAGACGACGCACAAACACACCCGAAACTTGCTCCAGTTCACGGTCAACATTGGTTTCTTTTTCAATGATAGAGGCCATGATCAGGGCTTCGTATTTGTCTTTATACGGCAAATTTTCCGCACGGTTTGCCCACGCTTCATCTAAAGCTTTCATTTGGCGTTTGTATAAATCCGTTAAGATTTTTTTGTCTGACTCCCCTTTGGCGAAGAAGTAAGTATCGGGGGCAAAAAGTCCTTCAGCATGCGTATACGGAATATCTAATGCTTTTAAAAGCTGATCCATGGGTAAATTGGAGACTTCCTTTTTAACCAATGCATCCTTTTTCAACGCCTCGATCAGCTGTTTAAAGGTCGTCCCCTCAATCACCAATATACGATTCATCTCGGCATTATCGACATTGGAAATCATATCCAAAACTTGGCGAATACTCATGCCTTCACGCACTTCATAAACTCCGGCTTTCAACGTGTCATGAATAAATATTTTATGGTAAAGCTTTAAAATAATAGGAAAACTAGCCATGTCTTCTTTGGCTAAGCGGTCAATAAAACCGGAATAGGTATCGCCAGAGTTAATTGCCAATAACTGCTTTTTACCCTCAACAGGATAAGATTTAAATAAACTCGACCACAGTACAATCATCAATAAAACAATGATGCTCACAGCAATCAATAACAACCCTTTCATTTTTCGTTGGGGTGGTTGCGTTTTCTTTTTCGATTTGGTTTTGGCTGCGGACATACTACTGCATCTGATTAAGTTGAAGACGATGGAACAAATCTATACACGGCTGAACATCTAAGTGCTGATGATTCAGACTTTTGGCTATTTTCATAGGACTCAAGGCATTGCAGAAAAATAAACTTTGAAAGCGTGGAATTTCTTCCATATCAATCATTCTCAGCTCACAGTTCATCCCTTGTTGCAGCATCCGTGCCAATATTTCGGCACGCATGACACCGTGCACGCCATTATAACGAAGTTCGGGACTAATCCATCGATCATTTAGCAGAATGAAACAATTACTGCTCACACCTTCAACGACAGAACCTTGCACATCTGTGACCAAAGCTTCCAACCAACCGTGTTGTTCTGCCTCATGCTTGAGTAATACTTGTTCTAAACGGTTTAAGCTTTTCACACCCACCATTTGTGGCATATTCAACCCAATCGCATGTTGCAGTACCCCTGAATCAATTTCGCTGTATGTCAAAGCCTCTGATGCTTGCGGATAGAAAAAAATCCAAACGTCAGCAGGATGTGTGGGCAAACTATAACCGCGCTGCCCTTCACCCCGACTAATAATAATTTTCAGAGTGCCATTTAAGTGTGCATGGGTTTGTTTTAATTGCACGATGCTGTGCTGAATAAAGGCTAAATCTGCTGACAACAACAGTCTTTCACAGGCCAATTTCAAGCGTGCTATGTGTAGAGGCTCTAGTTCGATCACACCATTACGGATACGCGCTGTACTAAAACAACCATCTCCATAGTGAAATGCACGATCTAATAATTCTATTTGTTTGATTTCCTGTGCATTTTTATAGCAATGCATGCCAATCTACCCTGAAACAATTTTCTGCTTTAGTTTAATGAATTCTAAGCAGAACTCTTTTTCTTTTTTATTCATATAAAATTCATTTTTTATTATTTTTTTAGCAATAAGACTCGCAGTATTCTTGCCTCATGTTTAAAAACGTTTAAAATTTGAGGTCTCACATGAGCTTATCTAAGTTAAAAATTGGGGTACTAGCAGCGCTAGTTTCAGTCACTTCTTTTGGTGTTGCAGCAAAAGATTTCCTTAACGTGTCGTATGATCCAACACGCGAACTCTATGAAGATGTCAACAAACAGTTTGGCGCTTATTGGAAACAACGCACAGGACAAGACATCAACTTTAAACAGTCTCACGGCGGCTCGGGTAAACAAGCTCGTTCAGTGATTGATGGTTTAGGTGCAGATGTGGTGACACTTGCTCTTGCAGCAGATATCGATGTAATTGCTGAAAAAGCAAAACTTTTACCGACAAACTGGCAAAAGAAATTACCCAATAACTCGACCCCATATACTTCAACTATCGTATTCCTCGTCCGTAAAGGAAATCCACAAGGTATTAAAGACTGGGGCGACCTCGTTAAGCCGGGTGTTGGCATTATTACACCAAATCCCAAAACATCAGGTGGTGCACGCTGGAACTACTTAGCCGCTTGGGCTTGGGCGAAACATCAACCTGCGGGTAACGATGCCAAAGCACAAGAATTCGTGCGTAAAATTTATAAAAATACCAAAGTGCTGGATTCAGGTGCACGTGGCGCAACCACAACCTTTGCTGAACGCGGTATCGGTGATGTTCTCTTAGCATGGGAAAACGAAGCACACTTAGCAATTCGTGAACAACCGGGTAAGTTTGAGATCGTGACGCCTTCCTTATCTATTTTGGCAGAACCACCTGTTGCCATTGTTGAAAAGAATGCGGAAAAAGACGGCAATCTGAATTTGGCGAAAGCATATCTCAACTATTTGTATTCACCTGCTGGACAGGAAATTGCGGCGAAAAACTTCTATCGCCCACGTAATGGAACTGTCTTGAAAAAATATGCAGCCACATTCAAACCGTTGAAGTTGGTGACCATTGATAAAGAATTTGGCGGTTGGACCAAGGTACAAAAACAGCACTTTGAAAATGGTGGTGTATTTGACCAAATTGTGAAAGCCAATACGACGAAATAAAACCGAGTCCAGTAAATAGCTGTAAGGGAGCATCGACATGATTCATACTGTAATTGTACCGGGCGTGGGTGGAAGTGAACATGACCACTGGCAATCGTGGTTACAACGTCAGCTCAAGTCATGCTCTCGTGTACAGCAGCAGGATTGGAATAAACCCGTACTCCATGAGTGGATTGAACAATTTATCAAAACGGTTCAGTCCATTCAGGAACCGATTCAAATTGTGGCGCATAGCTTTGGCTGTTTAACGACAGTCGCTGCTTTAGCACAGCATCCTGAACTAAATCAAAAAATCAAAAATTTAGTTTTGGTTGCACCGGCCAACCCTGCTCGCTTTGGTGATGCTGGTTTTGCTCGTGATAGCCAAAATGACTATCAACAATATTTCCACCAACTCAAGCCGCAAGTTCCCACCCAAATGATCATCAGTGAAAATGATCCTTGGCTTAATTTTCAAGATGCGCTGCAACTGGCAAAAGCATGGAAAATTAGGCCTAAGAACTTGGGGCAAGTCGGACATATTAATGTTGCGTCAGGTTTTGGGCCATTCCCTGAAATTTATGATTTTTTGATTTCAGAAAATGTGCTAAAAAACATTAGTTTTTACAATGAAAGCAAGTATTTATTTAAATTTGCAATTTAAACGCTGCAAATGATACTTGTGCCGAAATTCAGTTTTATTTGAGCTGACTCTTTTTAGGTCAGCTTTCTCTCTTTGAGGAGTAATCATGTCGCAGCGATCCCGAGTGCTGCCAGGATTTGGTCTTTCTCTAGGCTTTACCCTAGCATATTTGTCATTAATCGTTCTTATTCCATTGTCCGCTGTTTTCATTAAATCTTTAGGCATTGGTTGGGATGGGTTATGGGAAATTTTAAGTTCAGAACGTATTTTAAAATCTTTGCAGCTCAGTTTTAGTACAGCCCTGATCGCCGCGTTTATTAATGTGGTTTTTGGTCTCCTTCTAGCATGGTGTTTGGTTCGTTATCGTTTTCCAGGTAAACGCATTGTAGATGCCTTGGTCGACTTGCCGTTTGCATTACCCACCGCGGTTGCAGGTATTGCACTCACCTCGCTTTATGCGCCTACAGGTTGGATTGGTCAGTATCTTGAGCCTTTAGGGATTCAAGTGGCCTATACCCCAATTGGTATTACATTGGCACTGATTTTTATTGGTATTCCGTTTGTGGTACGAACTGTGCAACCAGTCCTCAGCGACTTGGAAACAGAGTTAGAAGAAGCAGCATCAGCATTAGGTGCCAACCGTTTACAGATTGTGACCAAAGTGATTTTACCGATTTTATTTCCAGCACTCATTACCGGTTTTGCACTTGCCTTTGCACGCGGCGTCGGTGAATACGGTTCAGTGATCTTTATTGCTGGGAACCAACCGTTTAAAACAGAAATTGCGCCGCTCATGATTATTTCACGCTTAGAAGAATATGACTATGCGGGTGCAACCACGATTGCAGTCGTCATGTTGGTGCTGTCTTTTGCCATTTTATTCCTGATTAACTTGTTACAAGCATGGGCAAGCCGTCGTACAGGGAGAACAGCACGATGAATATCAACAGTAATGCGCTTGCTGAAAAGCTACAATCGCGTGATGCAACACGTGAGCCAACTTGGGTTCGCTACACCCTGATTACGATTGCTCTGCTGTTCTTTCTGAGCTGTCTGATCTTACCGCTGATTTTGGTGTTCGTTGAGGCCTTTAAACAAGGGGTCGGTGTCTATGCACAAGCCTTGGTTCATCCAGACACGCTATCCGCAGTCAAACTCACTTTATTAACCGCAGTGATTGCAGTTCCTCTGAATGTCGTGTTTGGTGTTGCAGCAGCTTGGTGCGTAGCCAAATTTAATTTCCGTGGTAAATCCATCTTAACCACGATTATTGATATGCCATTTTCAGTATCACCTGTTATCGCGGGTTTAATGCTGGTGCTGATATTTGGTACGCAAGGTTGGTTCGGTAGTTGGCTTATGGATAACGACATCAAAATTCTGTATGCCGTTCCTGCCATTGTATTAGCAACGATCTTTATCACCGTTCCTTTTGTTGCACGTGAACTTATTCCGCTCATGGAAGCCCAAGGTACGGAAGAAGAAGAAGCTGCTATTGTGCTGGGTGCATCAGGCTGGCAAACCTTCTGGAAAGTAACCCTACCCAACATTAAATGGGGTTTAATTTACGGAGTCATTCTGTGTAATGCACGTGCAATGGGTGAATTTGGTGCGGTATCGGTCGTTTCAGGTCATATTCGTGGTGAAACCAATACCTTGCCTCTGCATGTCGAAATTCTCTATAACGAATATACCTTCAGTGCGGCTTTTGCTGTGTCTTCACTCTTGGCGCTTTTAGCGATTGTGACCCTTGTGTTAAAAACATGGGTTGAGATTCGCCAAGAAAAGCAAAACAAACATAATGATTCAACAGTTTAAAGGAATGACCTCATGAGTATTCAAGTTAAAAATATTGAAAAACACTTTGGTGCATTCCATGCGCTGAATAACATTTCTCTCGATTTTCCTGATGGTCAATTGGTTGCATTACTCGGCCCATCAGGCTGTGGTAAAACCACCCTACTTCGTATTATTGCAGGTCTTGAGTCCGCAGATGGTGGTCAAGTCATCTTAGAAGGTGAAGATGCAACCAATGTACACGTACGTGAGCGTGAAGTTGGCTTTGTATTTCAGCACTATGCCTTGTTTCGCCATATGACTGTATTTGACAATATCGCCTTTGGTCTCCGCGTTCGCCCACGTGCAACACGCCCATCTGAAGCTGAAATTAAAAAACGTGTCACGCGTTTACTGGACTTAGTCCAATTGGGGTTCTTGGCAGACCGTTACCCAGCACAACTTTCTGGCGGTCAACGTCAACGTATTGCACTGGCACGTGCTTTGGCGGTTGAACCACGCGTGCTGTTACTAGATGAACCTTTTGGTGCTTTGGATGCAAAGGTACGTAAAGAGCTCCGTCGTTGGTTACGTACTTTGCATGATGAACTGCATATCACCTCAATCTTTGTAACGCATGACCAAGAAGAAGCTTTAGAAGTCGCAGATCAAATCATTGTGATGAATAAAGGGAACGTCGAGCAAATTGGATCACCCCGCGAGGTTTATGAAAAGCCTGCAACGCCGTTTGTGTTTGACTTCTTAGGCCAAGCGAACCGTTTCGAAGGTCAAAATAACGCAGGTACGATCCAAATTGGTGAAGACCGTATTCAATTAGACTCTTTACGCAATGCACCTTCGGGTGACGTGATTGCTTTTGCTCGTCCAGATGAATTAAGGATCCATGCACAGCCGCAAGACAATGCCATCCAAGCAACGTTCGTTCGAGAATTATGGATCGCGGGCAAAGTGGTTGCAGAGCTCCATGATCGCCAAGGCAAACTGATTGAAATATCCCTGACTTCTGAAGAAGCAAAATTACACCAATTTAGACCGAATCAAACGGTATGGTTAAGCCCATCAAACTTGCATTTATTTGCAAAACCTGCGGCTTAAGACCAATTGAATGGGGCATGTTGAATGCTTCATTCATCATAAAAGAGATCCAAAACTATGAACTTTCAACAACTCAGAATTATTCGAGAAACGGTGAGACAAAACTTCAACCTCACCGAAGCCTCTGCTGCACTGTATACCTCTCAGTCAGGCGTCAGTAAACACATTAAAGACCTAGAAGATGAATTGGGCGTACAACTTTTTATTCGTAAAGGTAAACGCTTACTGGGTTTAACTGAACCTGGCCAAGCACTACTGGGTATTGTTGAACGCATGTTGGTCGACGCAGACAATATTAAGCGTCTTGCTGATGATTTTAACCGTGTCGATGAAGGCACCTTGACGATTGCGACGACACATACACAAGCGCGTTATGTGCTACCGCCGATTGTAAATCAATTCAAAAAAGAGTTTCCAAAAGTTCATCTTATTTTGCAACAAGCCAGCCCTGTTGAAATTACCGAAATGCTTCTACAAGGTGAAGCTGATATTGGTATTGCAACTGAGTCACTCACCACTGAGGACAATCTGGCTAGTGTACCGTTCTATAATTGGCAACACAGCATTATTACCCCGCAAAGCCACCCACTGGCGAGCAAGCAAAATATTAGCATTGCAGACTTGGCGGAATATCCACTCATTACCTACCACGGCGGTTTCACTGGACGTTCAAAAATTGACAAAGCCTTTGAAGATGCAGGTGTGGATGTCGACATCGTAATGTCTGCTTTAGATGCCGACGTGATTAAAACCTATGTTGAACTCAATATGGGCGTCGGTATTGTCAATAATGTGGCCTATGACGTTGAACGTGACTATCGTTTAAAACAAATTCCAACTGATATTTTTGGTCTCAATACAACATGGATTGCAGTGCGTAAAGGTCACCTCCTACGTGGCTATGGCTATGAATTTATCTCGTTGTGCTCACCAGATGCAGACATTAAAGCGCTTAAAAGAGTGGCTTATCCTGAAGACTAAAAGGCTTTTATTCTAAAAAGAGACCCCAGAGTCTCTTTTTTTATTTTTAAAACCATATACTTTAAATGGGTATGGTGTATTATTTGATCAAATGATAAAAATACTAGTGAGCAATAACAGTGAATAAAAATCTGTTGGGCTCTCCATTACTTTGTTTATGTTTCTATTCGTCGGGATCATACTTTGCTGCCGCTTTTGAAGGTTCAGGCCAAACGATACAACCTTTTTTTGAACATGGAAATTATGCAGAAATTTCTCTAGCTTATATTGATCCAGATATTTCTGGCCAAGTTCAACATACAGAGATACTGCAACAGTTTGGCATAACTGACTTTTCAACAGGCAATTTAAGCAATGAACAAGTGATGCTGGGAGCTGCACTAAAACTACAACTTAACCCTCAATTCAAATTTGCCGTCATTTATGACCATCCTTTTGCAGTTGACATCGATTATCGCTATCGCCCACAGATTTATGGCGAAAGTTATGAGGTTGAATCTGCCGATATCGACTTTGAAAGTCACAATCTCAGCTCGCTTTTAGGCTACCAATTCAACCCACAATGGGAAATCTATGGCGGTTTAAGCTATCAAAGTTTTGCGGGCTCGTTAAAAGCGAAAGGTCAGGCCTATTCTGTGTTTGATGGCTATGATGCTGAGTTTAAACAGGATGAAAGCTTGGGCTGGTTAGCAGGGATTAGTTATCAAGTCCCTGAATATTATTTTAGAACATCTTTGACTTATCGCCCAGCGATTAAACATGAAATCACTACAACAGAATCTATCGAGATCGGCGTAGACACACCCAATGTGATGGAGGTGAAAACACCACAATCGGTGAATCTTGATTTCATGACAGGACTTCCCTATCAAAATATTTTGTATGGGACGCTACGCTGGGTAAATTGGCAAGACTTTGTCATTCAACCACCCAAATTTAAAGCCGTGATCGATTATGTTGCAATATTTTACCCTGAAGCCCAAGACGTCAAACTCATTCAGTACAATAAGGATCAATGGTCTGCAAAAATAGGCTTAGCACACGTATGGAACAAAAAGTGGCTGAGTACTATGGAACTGCTCTGGGACTCTGGGATTAATAATCCTACATCTACCCTTAACCCAAGTGATGGGTACCAAGGTATTGGTCTAGGCAGCATGTACACATATAACACTCAGTTTGATATCGCGGCCGGTTTATATTATTTGCGCTTTAAGAAGTCCAAAACATCTTCCGACTCAAACCCATTGGCAAACATTACAGGACTTTCAGCGCTGAATGACAATGATGCATGGATCTTAGGACTCAAATTAGCCCGTCATTTTTAAAGACTTTAGTTAAAATCAGACATAAAAAAACGAGCCTCGGCTCGTTTTTTTATGTGTTAATTACCAGTGGTAACTTACACCCAATTTTGCAACTGGCATCCACTCGTATTTGTCGTCATTAATAAGTTTATTTGTTTCTTTTGCAAGTTCATCATCAAGATCTGCACCAACTGTTGATACTGCGGAACCAGAAACACGCTGTAAGTTGGCATTAGGGTTACCTGTGTAATAAGCACCCACTTCACCAAAGACACCCCAGTTTTGATTGATCTTTGGAGCCCAACCTAAACCAACGTATGGTGCAAATTGGTTGTCATAATCCATTTGACCATCAATACGTACACCATTTGGTCCAGCTTGGAAATCAGTATGATTTACTGTGAAGTTACGCCCTGCGCTAACATTACGGTTAAGACCATATTCGTTATCAACATAACCAACACCTGCAGCAACATAGACCCCTTGTGCCCATCGATTTGTACTTGCACCCCAAGGACGAATCTCGGCATTTAAATACGCTAATTTGTTATCCATATCTAAGTCATACTTAGAGCCATTGATTTTCACATCATCAGACCATGAGATATCACCACCGTTGTAACCTAACGCTAAACCAACATATGGGTTAGCTGTCCACAACAATGCACCACCATAACCTGTTGTACCTACTTCAGCACGAACACCAGTAGGAATTAATTTATTTTGGTCAAAAGCATAACCATCTTTTACGACTGCATCATCAGCAAAAGCTGTACCTGCGACTGCTGATATTGCTGCTGCGATTGCAACTAAACGTAATGATTTCATGTTTTTTTCTCCTCCAATCAAAGATTTTTTACATCATTTACAATTTTTTGATGAGCCCATCATAAAACACCTCTTGACTGTTTTTTATTCTAGATTTAGGTTGTTTTTGTTATTTTTTGATACATTTTATACTTTCTTGTTGTTTTAAATCACAATTGTTTACTTAATCTTCCAGTTAAACCAGCCCTAAAAGTCTTATTTCCAATCATTCATTATTATTTCCGATCCTATGCTGTTTTTTCATCTATTCTCTGCACAATTTAGTGTAAAATCAGGAAAATTTTTTTTCTGGAAGGAAGATCATGTCTCAGCTTTCAACAATTATTGAACAAGCGTTTGAAGACCGTGCGAATTTTACAGCAGCGGACTGTTCTGCTGAAGTTCGTGCAGCAGTTGAAGAAGTCATTGCTGGTTTAGATAACGGGACATTACGTGTTGCTGAAAAAATTGATGGTGAGTGGGTTGTTCATCAATGGGTGAAAAAAGCTGTACTTTTATCATTCAAACTAAATGACAACAAACCAATTGAGTCATGTGACCTTCAATTCTACGACAAAGTAGATACTAAATTTACCGGTTGGACTGAAGAACAGTTTAAAGCAGCTGGCGTACGTGTTGTTCCTCCTGCGGTTGCCCGTAAAGGTTCTTTCCAAGCGAAAAACGTGGTGTTAATGCCTTCTTATGTGAACATTGGTGCATATGTTGACGAAGGTACCATGGTTGACACATGGGCAACTGTTGGTTCATGTGCTCAAATTGGTAAAAATGTTCACTTATCTGGTGGTGTCGGAATTGGTGGTGTTCTTGAGCCACTTCAAGCAAACCCAACGATTATTGAAGACAACTGCTTCATCGGTGCACGTTCTGAAATCGTAGAAGGTGTGATCGTAGAAGAAGGTTCTGTAATTTCTATGGGCGTGTTCATTGGTCAATCGACTAAGATTTTTGACCGTGCAACTGGCGAAATTCACTACGGCCGTGTACCAGCAGGTTCTGTTGTAGTTGCAGGTAGCTTACCTTCTAAATGTGGTACTTACAGCCTATATGCTGCAATCATCGTGAAAAAAGTAGATGCACAAACACGTTCTAAAACGAGCTTGAACGATTTACTACGCGACGAATAATTTTTAGTTGTCGTGCGGAACTAAAGTTCCTCATCTCTACGGTTAAGACTAGCCGTAGAGATTTTTGTTTTTCTAACCTGTGGTTTAATTTTGCTATGAATACGCTTCGATCTTCTACTATCCCTGTTTCTGATCCTTCTGCGGGTTTACGTATTACGGAGATCTTTTATTCTTTGCAAGGAGAAGCCAACACCTCTGGACTACCAACAGTTTTCATTCGTTTAACGGGTTGTCCACTGCGTTGTACCTACTGCGATACGACCTACTCGTTTGAAGGTGGCGAACGTCAATCTTTAGATCAGATTATTCAAACCACGCTTGATTTTAAAACACCTTATGTCTGCGTGACAGGTGGTGAACCCCTTGCACAGCCCAATGCATTACCTCTAATGCAACGTCTTGCTGACCTCGGCTGTGAAGTTTCTTTAGAAACCAGTGGTGCTTTAGATGTGTCTAAGGTTGACCCACGTGTTTCAAAAGTATTAGATTTGAAGACTCCAACTTCAGGTGAAGTTGCACGAAATTTGCTTTCGAATCTCGACCATTTAACCCAACACGACCAAATCAAGTTTGTAATTTGTAACCGTGAAGATTATGAATGGTCAAAACAGCAAGTTGAAGACTATAAACTCAATGAAAAAGTCAGCACAGTATGGTTCTCTCCTGCTTTTGCGGTTGAGAAAGGTGCTGCTCGTTTACCTCAACTTGCGCGCGACTTAGCACAATGGATATTAGAAGACCATCTCCCTGTTCGCTTCCAACTCCAACTCCACAAGTTGCTTTGGAATGACGAAACTGGTCGCTAATACATTGCCTATTCATCTTTAATTTATATTTGGAGAAATTTGTATGCGCCCTCGTGCCATAGTTTTGTTATCTGGCGGTTTAGACTCAACAACTTGTTTAGCATGGGCGCAAGCACAGTATGACTGTACAGCGCTCAGCTTTATGTATGGTCAACGCTCAACCACTGAGCTCGATGCTGCACGCGAACTTGCGAAAAAAGCAGGGATAGAACATCGTGTCATTAATATCGACTTAGGTAATTTGGGCGGTTCTGCGTTAACAGACCATAGCATTGATGTCCCAGATCATGAACAAGTTGGTATTCCTGTAACTTATGTTCCAGCACGTAACACAATTTTCTTGTCTTATGCCCTAGCAGCAGCAGAAGTTTTAGATGCCGAAGCCATTGTGATTGGTATTAATGCTGTTGATTATTCAGGATATCCTGACTGTCGTCCTGAATTTATTGAGGCATTTGCCAACATGGCTCGTCTTGCAACCAAGGTTGGCGTTGAAGGAAAACCTCTTAAATTTGAAACACCTCTGTTACATTTATCCAAAGCAAATATTATTCGCTTAGGTATAGAACATGGCGTAGACTATAGTCAAACGGTGTCTTGCTACCAAGCAGATGACCAAGGACGCGCTTGTGGGAAATGCGACAGCTGCCGTCTTCGTAAAGAAGGTTTTGCAGATGCTGGCGTAGCAGACCCAACGCGTTATATACCGTAACGACAAGGTACAGTTTATGAAAAATTTAAAATCAAACATTTTGCTTTCTACATTGGTGTCTGCAGCTGCATTGTTCGCTACAGCTTCAAATGCTGCTGAATCGAACAAATTACAAGAAGCGTATAAAAGCAGTAATGTAAAATCGGCATTGATTAATGTTTGTAAAGAAGAAACTGCAAAAAGCAAAAAGCTTAGTGCAGCAGAAGTAAGCAAATACTGTACTTGTGCAGTTGAAGCTGATGGTAAGTTGACCAATGCACAAAAATGGGAAATCCAAAGTGCGATCAACCAAAAGAAAAGCCCGTCTACTTTAGCTTTTGTACAAAAGCAAAATAACGACCTACAAACATGTTTCGGTCCACAGTTAACAGGTAAATTAAAATCTTTAACTGAAGAAGCAATGAAAGCTGCTCCGAAAAAATAATTCACTGAATGTGAATGAAGCCTGCTCTATGCAGGCTTTTTTATATGTTCAAAATAGATAGAACCTGAAAATATGCTCACCGAATGGAATACACGCGCCCAAAATCGCAAATTTGTTGCGTCATATAGTGGTGGAAAAGACAGCAGCTTTGCTTTATACCAAGCTATGCAAATGGGTGAACCTTTTGCATTAATTGTCATGTTAGAAGAGCAAGGTCTAAAGTCACGCTCACATGGAATGTCACTCGATATTATTCATGCGCAGGCACAAGCAATTGGGCTTCCTATTTACAGTGCCTCTGCGACGTGGCAAAACTATGAAAACCAGTTCATTCAACTGTTACAAAAAGCTCAAGCTCTTGGAGCAGAAACCTTAGTCACAGGTGATATTGATTTAATTGCACATGCCGAATGGAACCAATCCGTTTGCAATAAAAGTGAACTCAGTTTATGTATGCCACTGTGGCAACGTCCACGTTTAGACATTGTGCATGACTTTATTCGACTTGGATTTCAAAGCATCATCGTTACTGTCAACTTAAACTTAGGCATGGCAGTTGAAGACTTAGGTCAGGTGCTTAGCCTTGAATATGTCGATGAACTGGTTGCAAGAGGCATTGATCCATGCGGTGAAGCGGGTGAATTCCACACTACGGTGATTGATGGCCCAATTTTCAAACATCCACTTTCGGTCATTAAAGGTGATATTCTGTATCACGAAAATTATGCCTTTTTACCACTTGAATTAGAACAACGCGACATTTAAGGATAGAACATGACTGATACCATCCAACTTCCAAATCAGAACTTTCCAGCCACAACGGGTGAAGTGAACTTGACTGAAGTGCCGACTGAGTGGCTGATTGTGTATTTTTACCCGAAAGATTCAACTCCTGGATGCACAACTCAAGCCGTTGGTTTCTCATGTTTAAAAGATCAGTTTGATGCCCTACAAACCACAATCATTGGTGTTTCACGTGACTCGGTTAAAGCGCACCAGAATTTTACGGAAAAGCAGGCCTTAACCATTAATTTAATTAGCGACAAAGAAGAAGTACTGTGTAAACACTTTGATGTGATTAAAGAAAAAAATATGTACGGTAAAAAAGTGATGGGCATTGAGCGCTCAACTTTTATTTTTCATAACGGTAAACTGGTTAAAGAGTATCGTAAGGTAAAAGCTGCGGGACATGCTGAACAAGTTTTAGAAGACTTAAAAGCATTACAGGCTTAATGTACATCAGCCCGCAAATGCGGGCTTTGTTTTGTATGATTTTTTATTTCATAGATTTTATTGTACGCGCTTTTTATTTCATAAGCAGTGAAATGGCGATTCCCCACATCACCAGCGCAATGATCCCATCCAGTACATTCCACGCTTTCGGATTGGCAAAAATCGGAATCAATACGCGAGCACCATAGCCCAAAGCAAAGAAAAACAACCAAGATGCACACACAGCCCCTAGAGCAAAGTACGCAGGTTGCTCAAACTGTGTTGAAATAGAACCCAGTAAAATAACCGTATCTAAATACACATGCGGATTAAGCCAAGTCAGCGCCAAACACATCAAAACAATATTCATTAAATGATGCTTTTCAATGGAACTCGCCTCTAAGCCCTGCTGTGATTTGAATGCCCGTAGTGCATGTTGGAATCCATAACAAAACAGGAAAAGTGCCCCCGCCCATTTGGAAAACTGAATAATTTCAGGATAGTGCTGAAGCACTTTTGAAAAACCAGAAATGCCCAAGACAATTAGAATCGAATCCGACAATGCACAGACAAAACATACCCAAAAAACAAACTGCTTTTTGAGTCCCTGTTTTAGCACGAATGCATTTTGAGCCCCAATAGCAATAATGAGGCTCATCCCAACTGCAAGCCCTTGTACATATGTACTTAACATTTTGACTTTTCAACTTAATTGATGATGTCAGGATTATCTTTCATTTTTAGTTAAATTAAGTATTATTTAGAAAATATCAATATAACTAAAATATTTTTAGTTTAGAGTGAGTCCCGATATGCTGAATCATAAACAGTGCGACGCATTTTTAGCTGTGGCAGAAACAGGAAGTTTTGACCTTGCTGCTGAACAGCTATGCATTACTGCTTCAGCCGTCACTTTACGCATACAAAGCCTAGAAAAAAGTTTGGGGCATTTATTAATTGTGCGGGAAAGACCTTGCCGCCCCACACAAGCAGGTCAATCGCTGCTGCATTATTTGCAACATAGTCGTCTGTTAGAACAAAGTTTCATTCAAAACCTCACGGGTCATATGAGCACCTCTGCTTTTTATCAAATCAATATTGCGACCAATGCCGACTCTTTAGCGACATGGCTGTTGCCCTTGCTACAGTCAACATTAATTGAAAAAAAGATTGTGGTGCATTTTCAGGTCGATGACCAATCACAAACTCATCACTTACTTGAAGCTGGTTTGGTGAATGCCTGTGTGACAGATGAATCACAAGCCATGAAAGGTTGCGTAGCCGAATACATTGGCGATATGAATTATCGTTTTGTCGCCACGCCAACTTTTGCGCAGCAATGGTTTAGACAAGGCGTTAGCCGAGAGTCTCTACGTGCAGCCCCTGCCCTCATCTTCAATGCAAAAGATCAACTCCACACGGCGTATATCCAACAAAAGTTTGGACTCGATCTGACTCAATATCCACATCACTTTATTCCGTCTTCCAGTGCATTTTTTGATGCAGTTACGATGGGACTTGGCTACGGTTGGTTGCCCTATTACCAAGCCAAACCGCGTTTGGGGGATAGCTCATTGATTGAGGTGGATCCTCAACTCAATATCGATTTACCTTTGTATTGGCATCATTGGAAACAGCAGTCGGCACAGTTAAATGTGCTAACAGATCTCTTGATTGAACAGGCTCAAGCAGCAATGAATTAAAAAGACCTGAAGACAGGTCTTTGAGATAGTGAGACCTATTGCACTTTCCATTGCCCTGACAGTTGAATATTCACTTTTTCGCCTACACCAGCAATGGCTTTTTTCATGCCAAAGTCACTTCGGTTAATCACGGCTGAGGACTGGACATCCAGTAGATTGGTATTATTGGCACTCGGTTTTAAGGTCGTGCTAAAGCTAACAGGCTTGGTAATGCCGCGAAGTGTTAAGTTTCCAACAATATTATATTGACCATCACCCAAATCTTTAAAACTGGTACTTTTAAAGCTAGCAGTTTTGTACTTGGATGCATAAAACAAATCTTCACCCAAAATCATATTTTTCAGTGAAGGTTTACTTAAGCTTAGGCTATTTACATCCATGACAAAATTCGTTGAAGCCTGCTGTGGTGCCTTGGCATCAAACTGCATACTGGATTGTACCCGATTGAACTTAGCTCTTACAACGGTTACACCCAAGGATTTAATTTCAAAACCTACATTACTCTGAGGTGTCAAAGTCCATGACTGGGCTTGCACTTGAGTGCTGAATGCAAATGTAACACCTGCAATCATCAAAGCATTTTTAATGACCGCATGACTTGCAATCTGTTTCGTCTGTTGTTTTCTATCCATTGAACTCGATCCTCGTCGAAATATTTTTATTCGACTGAGAACCTTAGTCTAAATTGGATGGGTCCTGAGTTAAAAATTTGTGTTGTAACTGTTTATATATTTCACTTTGTTGGAATTTATGTAAAAACTCACTGGTTCCCAATGGAAACGCCTGCTCTAAAATATCGCCTCGATAATAAGCCTCACGAACAGGTGTTGCAGACATCGCGTCTTGTAGGCTATCGAGCTCAACCATTTGCCACTCAGGAAAAAGCTGTAAATAATACGAGGAATCATCTTTAAAATGGCCAATGAGTCCAACCTTTGCCTCAGGTGTGACTACATGATTCACTAATTTTTTTACCAATTGTACCCATTTATCATCATTATAAACATCAATTACATGTACAAAGTGAATCCGTTTTTGATGTGCTTCTGAAAAGTTGGATAAAATCATTTCTTCACGTTCAGATGCTAAAAATGGATTTTTCGTATTTCTTTCATTTTGCGCAGAGCCTAGAGCCAAAATGACATTTTGACTTTGTTCTAAGGCAATCTTGATGGTTTGCATATGTGCCAAGTGAAAGGGCTGGAAGCGACCAATGAATACGAGATAATCAAATGTATATGGCATAAATCTTTTACTTTTTTATGAACTGGTCAGTTGTGTCGATCATAAAATTATGCGACATAATGAGCCCATAAAATTAAACCAAACTTTCTAGCAAGGATAGTACGATGACACTGAGCTGTATTCAACAACCTCATCAACATTTGAATGCAAAATTAGACAATGGCGTACTGACATTAGCCATTCACCGTCCTGAAGCAAAGAATGCGTTGTATGGCGAACTTTATTTATGGATCGCAAAAGCTTTAGATGAAGCAGATCTAGACAATAGCGTTCGTGCTGTCATTCTACGTGGTGAAGACGCGGACTTTACCGCTGGCAACGACATGCAAGATTTTATGAAATCTGCAGCGCAAAAAGGTCAAGCACCTGCGGCTGAAGGCCCTCCATTTATTTTACTTAAATCTGCGGCAAAATTTTCTAAACCGTTGATTGCGGCTGTACGTGGTGTGGCGATTGGTATTGGGGTAACGATCCTGTTACATTGTGACTTGGTTTATAGCGACAACACTGCCCTATTCCAGATTCCATTTGTAAGCCTTGGTTTATCTCCGGAAGGTGCTTCAAGCAAATTATTGGTAGAACAAGCAGGTTATCACAAAGCTGCTGAATTACTGCTGACCGCTCAGAAGTTTGACAGTGCAACTGCAGTTGCTGCAAACCTTGTGAATAGTATTGAAGATGATGTCTATGCAGCAGCAGCTAAAAAAGCGGCACAGTTGTCTGCTTTACCTTTAGCCTCTTTAGTGCAGTCTAAAGCTTTGATGAAGCACAATGTAAATGAAATTGTGGCTTGGATTGATCATGAAGCTGAAATTTTCATGGATCGTGTCGGCTCTCCAGAAATGATGGAAGCCGTATCAGCATTTATGCAAAAGCGTAAACCTGATTTCACCCAGTTCAACTAATCATTGATCGTTGAATGACTAAAAACCACTGTGTTTCATATGACACAGTGGTTTTTTTATTTTCCGTCCCAACATATTTAAGAACCTATTCGGAAAACTTCTTATGTCAAATATTACAGAAAAAAAGCGTTACTTTGAGCCTGCGCCACAAGACATCGATGTCGAAAATTTTAAAAAAGTCATCCAAAGCCGCCGTTCGGTTCGCAAATTTACCAAGACAGAAATTCCAACTGAAGTACTTGATGACTGTTTAAATTTGGCCCTACTTGCGCCAAACTCATCTAATCTACAGCCTTGGACTTTTTATGTGGTGCAGAACCCGACCAAGAAAAAACAGCTGGTCAAAGCTTGCCTAAACCAGCTTGCGGCAAAAACTGCGTCAGAACTGATCGTGTGTGTCGCGCGTACAGACCGTAATGATGAAATGGCAAAACGCAACATTACAGAGTTCCCTTTTCCTGAAGCACCTGCGGCTGTACAGAAATATTATAAGTTCATTCCTTATAACTATAAGACTGGTTACTTAAATGCACTGGGTAACTTTAAGAAAGTGGCTTTCAAAATTGCACGTAGCTTAGATAAACAACTGCCTGTAACTGCGTTTAATCAAGCCGATGCAAAACTTTGGGCAAGTAAAACCACAGCTTTAGCTTGTGAGAACCTAGTTCTAGCTTTACGGGCTTATGGTTTTGATAGTTGTATGATGGAAGGTTTTGATGAGCCTTTGGTGCGTAAACTGTTAAATCTGAATGATCAGCAATACCCTGTGATGGTGATTGGTGCAGGTGAGCGTGCGGAAGACGGTGTGTTTTTCCCGCAGTATCGTTTTGATCGTGAGTTATTTATTCAGAAGGTCTAATATTGACTTTCTCAATGGAATCCTTCCATTAAAGTTTTAATTTCAGGATTAACCTTCGGTTCGACCTACTTTTCTTTCGGGAAAAGTAGGTCGAACCATTATCATTCGCAAAACTCGTTCTATTGCGCCTTTTATCAATTTAGTCGCAAAAACTTTATCTGATCAATTAAGTCCTGCCTCAAACAGTTGCGAATGCTGTTAACGTGTCTCAAATATATTTTTAGATTCATCATTAAAGTACATCGACCATCTGAATAAACTCAAAAGCGGGCTCTTCGTACGGATGGCTTAACTTTAAAGCCTCTACCACAGCGACAGCTTTCTCCTCTGAAACAATGGTTTCCACCCGCCACTCTGGAATTTTCTCCAAAGCATCCAACTCACCTATAAACGGATTTGCTCCTTTTACAGGTTTAAACTGGCCTGTGCCTAAGACCTGCCAAGCACAGTGTTCATAGTTTCCTATACCACCGGCCCCTGCTTCAAAAATCGCAAGTTTGGTAGATTCAAGATGAGATTCGGGAACATAGTAAATAAGTTTGAGCATAGCGCTTTAATGTAGATTTTATTAATATCACATCAATCATATTGATCGACTGCACCTATGTCTAATAAAAATACTGCCTGTGAACTTACTTTAACAACAGCTGAAAACCTAGCAGATGAAATACTATTTAAAACTGCCAATACTTTTTTAGAAGATGCTGTTAAGTCCATCCCCTTTGCATCGCTTATTAGCGGTTCAATTCAGGCTTATACGCAATTTCGAATGCTTAAGGAACAAAAACAGCTTTTAGCTTTTAGCTTTTAGCTTTTAGCTTTTATTCAAGAAACAGAAACTAATAACCTTGATTTTATTAAAGATTTTTTTAAAGATAAAAACAACACTGAACTCGGATTAGAAATACTAGGCATACTGGATCAAACCTATTTAGAACATCAAGCTCGAATGATTGGACGTGCTACTTTATTAAAATATAATGGGAAAATATCTAAACAAGAATTTGATAAATATACTTATATTATTACCAAACTAAATAACCATTTGACCAATATCGTTGAAGAAACATACCAACTACATCAGCAACGTCTTTCAGATCCACTACAAACTCATTATCCTCCAAACTCGATTGATCTTCAGAATGCTAATATGGATTTACTTAGCTTCGGTTTTCTTATTTTCAATCAGCCACCTCATTGGGGTGATGAATACAAAAAATATTTGAAATCTCAATACACTGTTCAAGAGAAATTTCTTTACTTCTACCACAATATTTTCAAAGACTAATCCAAACACGTGACCCGCGACATGGATGTCGCACGTTAGACTATGGGACAGGACGTCCCATCAGTCTAACAAAAGGGTTTTGTTACTTTTGCCCAATCAAAAGTAAAAATAAAATTCTTATAATTAAAAAACCGCCTCACGGCGGTTTTTTAATTATCAAAATCACATCTGCAATGCATAACCCAAAATCAAAAAGATCAATTGCAAGCTTAAAATCACAGCAAACAACTTCCATCCTTTTTTACGCAACGCAGACTTATCGACTGCTTCGTATGTAACTGTTTTAATCATGTCATCACCTCATACATGAGTGTTGATACTGAAATTGTTTAGTAATCCATCTTTCTTTTATTTTGCATGATATTTGTGCATTTATTACACAATATCACTTTCACATAAATATAAAAGCAAAATCTAAACCAACATCAGCTTGAGAAATAAAAAATTAAAAAACAAAAAAAACGATTCAATAAAAAAGCCACCCGAAGGTGGCTTTTCAAAACACAGACTTCAGATTAACCAATGAACTTACGTGCATTACGGAACATACGTAACCATGCACCGTCTTCCGTCCACTCTTCAGGCTTCCAAGAATGCTGTACAGCACGGAAGTTACGTTCAGGGTGTGGCATCATAATTGTTGCACGACCATCTTTCGATGTGACACCTGAAATCGCTTCTGGTGAACCATTCGGGTTCATTGGATAGTGCTGAGTTGAGTTCCCTTGGCTATCGACATAACGCAAGATCACTTGATTACCTGCATTTAATGCCGCTAAGTTATCCGCGCTTGTCACCACACGACCTTCACCATGTGCAACTGCGATCGGTAGGATTGAACCTTCCATACCTTCCAACAATACAGAGTTCGATTTTTCAACACGAACGTTAACTGCACGCGCTTCAAACATCTCAGAAGTGTTGCGGTGGAAACGCGGCCAAGCTTCAGCACCCGGAATCAGTGGAGCCAATTGCGACAACATTTGACAGCCGTTACAAATACCAAGAGAGAACGTTTCGTCACGGTTGAAGAATTTTTCAAATTGGTCACGAAGTTTCGGGTTGAATAAAACTGATTTCGCCCAGCCACCACCAGCGCCCATGACGTCACCGTAAGAGAAACCACCACATGCCACAAGACCTTCAAAGTCATCTAGGCTGATACGACCTGCGAGTAAGTCGCTCATGTGCACGTCTACAGTGTTGAAACCAACTTTGTCGAATGCCGCAGCCATTTCAACATGACCATTTACGCCTTGTTCACGTAAGATCACCATGTTTGGACGACGTTCGTTGATGTACGGTGCTTCGATTGGCTCATTCAAATCAAATGTTGGTTTTGCAATAATACCAGCATGTGATTTGTCCGTGATCAATGCAAATTCTTGATCCGCTGTTTCTACGTTGTCACGTAGACGTTGGATTTGATGTGACACTTCAGTCCACGCCACTTGCAAGTCTGCACGTTCAAGCACTAAGCCATTTACAGTCAATTGATCGGTGTTGTTTACCGTACCAATCACCGCAATTGCATCGCGTAATGTAGATGCCGCAACTTCTTCCGCAAGTGTTGCCCAATCAAACGCGCTGATTTGAAGCACTGCACCAATTTCTTCTGCAAATAGACTTTCAGTTGATTGGTCTTCCAAAGCCACACCGAGACGTGCTGCAAACATCATTTCCGCAACAGTTGCAAGCAAACCACCATCACCGATGTCGTGGTAAGCCTTGATTAAGCCGCGGTTGTTCCAGTCTTGAACCAATGCAAAGAATGCTTTGAAGTCGTCAAAACTATCCACATCAGGTGTCACTGAACCAATCGCTTTATAAACCTGAGCAAGGATTGAGCCACCTAAACGGAACTGACCTTTAGAAAGATCAATACGGACAAGTACTGATTCTTCATTTTTCAATTCAGGCGTTAAGGTTTTACGTACATCAGTCACAGGAGCAAAGGCTGTGATTACACCTGACATCGGTGAAGTCACCGATTTGTCTTCGCCTTCATCATTCCAAGTGGTACGCATTGACAATGAGTCTTTACCCACTGGAATTGCAATACCCAAAGCTGGACACATTTCCATACCGATGGCTTTTACACCTTCGAATAAAGCTTGGTCTTCACCTTTTTGCCCTGCCGCCGCCATCCAGTTTGCAGACAATTTAATGTCACTGATCTGGTCGATTTTTGCAGACATAATATTTGAAATCGACTCTGCAACCGATAAACGTGCAGATGCCGCAGGATTTAACAAGGCAACAGGTGGACGTTCACCCATCGCCATTGCTTCACCTGTATAGCCTTGTAAGCTTGTTGTGGTTACTGCTGCATCTGCAACAGGAACCTGCCAACGACCTACAAACTGATCACGTGCAACCATACCTGTAATTGAACGGTCACCAATGGTGATCAGGAATGATTTCGACGCAACCGTTGGGTTTTTAAGTACACGGTAAATTGCATCTTTCAAATCTGTGACTTTAGATGCATCAAAGTCGTCGCCTTGACGTTCAATCGTTTCATACGAACGGCTCATACGAGGTGTGCCGCCCAGCATGACTTGCATTGGCATATCCACGGCTTTGTTATCAAACAATGGATCGTTCACTGTCAATTGACGCGCTTCTGTTGCTTCACCTAAAACGGCAAACGGACAACGTTCACGTGCACATAATGATTCAAATAATTCTAAAGAACTTGGACGAATCGCCAACACATAACGTTCTTGCGCTTCGTTTGACCAGATCTCCATTGGAGACATGCCTGGTTCAAGCGATGGAATCTTACGCAAATCAAGAATCGCACCCAGTTCGTGGTCATTCACCAGTTCAGGCATTGCGTTCGAAACACCACCTGCACCCACGTCATGCACAGACACGATTGGGTTGAAGTCTTCCATACGCCAGCATGCATCAATCACTTCTTGGCAACGACGTTCCATTTCAGGGTTTTCACGTTGTACAGAAGCGAAATCTAGGTTTTCACCGAGTTTACCGCTGTCTACAGAAGATGCAGCACCGCCACCAAGGCCGATCAGCATTGCAGGCCCACCAAGAACAATCAGTAAGTCACCTGGTTGAATCGCATCTTTTTCAACATGGTCAGGACGAATATTGCCATAACCACCAGCAATCATGATTGGCTTATGGAAGCCTTTCACATAGCCATTCACGTTTTGTTCAAAAGTACGGAAGTAACCGTTTAAAGCAGGGCGACCAAACTCATTATTGAACGCAGCACCACCCAAAGGCCCTTCAATCATGATTTGAAGCGGAGATGCCATACGAGATGGTTTACCGTAGTTTTCTTCCCAAGGCTGTTCAAAGCCCGGAATATTTAAGTTTGAAACCGTAAAGCCTGTTAAGCCTGCTTTTGGTTTACCACCACGACCTGTTGCACCTTCATCACGAATTTCACCGCCCGAACCAGTCGCAGCACCAGCAAATGGCGCAATCGCTGTTGGGTGGTTATGCGTTTCCACTTTCATCAAGATATGAGCAGCTTGGCTCTTGTATTTATAAACGTGGTGACCCGTCGCGTCATCTTTCTTTGGATAGAAACGCTGAGTATCAAAACCAACAATCACCGAAGCATTGTCTTTATATGCTGACAATACATCTGTTGGTGATTCTTTATAGGTGTTTTTAATCATTTGGAACAATGACAATGGCTGTTTTTCACCATCAATTGTCCATTCAGAACCAAAGATTTTATGACGACAGTGCTCTGAGTTTGCCTGAGCAAACATCATCAGTTCAATATCGTGCGGATTACGACCGAGCTTGTTAAAAGCAGCAACTAAATAATCAATTTCTTCATCAGAGAGTGCAAAACCAAACTCAGAGTTTGCTTTGACTAAAGCATCTTTACCCTGACCTAAAATGTCGATTGCATTTAAAGGCTTTGGTGCAGTTTCAGAGAACAATGCAGCAGCGTCTTCAATTTGATTGAACACACTTTCAGTCATACGGTCATGTAAAACTTGCTTCACTGCATCCGATACTTCAGAAATACCCTTTAAAGTAAACAAAACACCGCGTTCTAAGCGGTGTATCGGGGTATTACAGTTAGCAAAAATATCTGTTGCCTTTGATGACCACGGCGAGATTGTACCTACACGTGGCGTCACAAGGACTTGAACTTCATCACTTGTCGCTTGGCGAACTTGGAAGGTTGCGCCATCATTTAATAGCTGCAAAGCAGATTGCTGTTGTTGCTCGTCGAGCGCTTGGTCGAAAAGGTAAACCCATTGGCTTTCTATTGATTGAACAGAACTAATAGACGATAGACGTGTTAAAAGTTGTGTTTGCTTAAAAGAAGAGTGTGCAGGTGCACCGGCAACGATAAACATGCTGTTTTTGGCTCCACGGGCAGGTCTAGACAACCTACCTCAATGTGACTTGAAGAGAGCGCATATTCTACTGTGTATTGCCAAAATCAGCTAGTCGTCTACGACTTAAAAAAGTGAGATTTCTTTGTTTTAAAAGATCAATTTACTTTGACTTTAAAAATCAAACATGATTAGTAACAAATGTTTTAAGGGATAAATTTCAAAGATGCCCGACTTTTAGGCTTTGATTCAGTTCTAAAAACCATTTTCAATTGATATTTAAGCTGCAAATAACGAAGTCGATAGCCTCCTTAAGAACAAACATGACTGCTTTAAGATGTTCTATTCCTGAAAACTTAATACTGCATAAATTAAAAGACAACTTATATCGTAGCCCTCTAGAGCTCGTCACACTTTTTTGGCATGATGAAGCCAATAACTCACTGAATAACGATAAATGATGCAAATGCGTTGGTTGGAACTGCTCTCAACAGTTCGTATTGGAAGTAAAAAACAAAACACAGAATTGGCACGTAGTCCATTTCACAAAGATTATGACCGAATTATTTTTTCCCAAAGTTTTCGCCAACTGAACCGAAAAACCCAAGTCCATCCACTGACTCAGCACGATGGCATTCATACTCGTTTAACGCATTCACTCGAAGTCTCATGCATTGGACGCTCTCTCGGCATGCTCGCAGCGGAAAAGATCAAAGATGAACTGCCAATTTGGATTTCTCCTGCCGATGTTGGAGCCATTATTCAAGCGGCTTGTTTAGCACATGATATTGGGAACCCACCGTTTGGTCATGCAGGTGAGTATGCCATTCGTGAATGGTTTGACGATGCATCACATGGAAACTTTTTAGAGAAACTTTCCGCAGAAGAACAAGCCGATGTGCGTCAATTTGAAGGTAATGCCCAAGGTCTACGCTTACTGACTAAAATTGACTACCACCCTAATGATGGTGGCATGCGTCTGACCTATGCAACGTTGGGAGCTTACTTAAAATATCCGTGGCTATCGAAAACCATCGAATCACAAGGCAATACTCCTGCCAGTAAACGTGCCAAATTTGGGTGCTATCAGGCAGAAAAAGAAATCCTGCAACAAATCGCAGAGCAACTCGGACTGATTCAACTGGGTGAATATCATTATTGCCGTCATCCGCTAACTTATTTACTTGAAGCAGCAGATGATATTTGCTACGCCCTGATTGATCTTGAAGATGGCATCATTTTAAACATGTTGTCTTATGAAGAAGTTGAACCGATTTTTTTAAGCTTACTTGGTGAGTACAGCGCACCAACTGAACTGTCGATGCCAGATACCACGTGGCAGCAAAAAATTGCAGCCTTACGTGGACGAGTGATGAAACGTCTAGTTGAAGAAGTCACATCGGCTTTTGCTAAACATCATTTTGAAATTTTAAGCGGACAACTGGCTGGCAGCTTACTGCAATACTGTGCTGCTGATATTGAGTTAGGCATTAACCGTGCGAAGGATCTAGCCCGCGATAAAATATTTGAACACCCTCAAAAAGCTGGTTTGGAAATTATTGCCCATCAAAGTTTGCAGAATATTTTAGATGCCTTTATTCCGCTTACTACACCGCATAAAACATTAAGTTTTAAAGAACAGCGCTTAATGGCTATTTTATATCGTTCTAGTGCGCACTTTGGCAGCAACCACTATGAAAATATCATGCAGGTCTTAGATATTATTTCTAAGTTTTCAGATCACCAAGCGTATAACTTGTCTCAAGAGTTACAAGGCAATAAGGCAGGATTGATTTAAATGTGTCATCAACATCCATTTTGATGATAAAGCCATCAATCTCAACTCAATTTTCCGTGAGTCTTTTGCCTTTCTGCGCAATGCTCACTACTATGCAACCATTGATAAAAAAGTGAATCACACAACATGATCGGATGTCTTATTGGTGAAGTCTTCGCACTAGAAGCACCCACCGTACTTTTAAATGTAAATGGTGTTGGTTATGAAATTGATACACCTCTCACCACATTTTGCCAGTTACAAAAAGGCCAGAAAATCACCTTATGGACGCACCTTGCCGTGCGTGAGGATGCTCAACTGCTTTATGGCTTTTTACATCAACAAGAAAAAATCATTTTTCGTACCCTGTTAAAGGTCAACGGTGTCGGCCCTAAAATGGCTTTGGGTATTCTGTCCACTCTTAGTGTAGACATGCTGATTCATACCGTTGAACATGAAGATGTAAATACCTTGGTTAAAGTACCGGGCGTGGGTAAAAAAACCGCTGAACGCCTCATGATTGAACTACGTGATCGCTTTAAAGCGATGTCTTCAGGCACAGTGCCAAGCAATTCAACTTTTGAACAAATTCAGTTCACAGGGAACTCTGCCATTGCAGAAGCCGAAGCTGCATTACAGTCTTTAGGTTACAAACCTTTAGAAGCACAGAAATTGGTCAATGCTGCAAAAGGTGATTTTACTGAGGCGAGCGACATCATCCGTGCTGCACTCAAATCGATGAATAAATAAAGCGCTTCAATCAAGACGACACTTGATACACGTAAGTGTCATTCGCAACTGTTCGAATCGGGAGGCATTTGCACATCAATGTTTCTGCGATATAGTCGATACGAACTTTCATTCGATGAGTTTTGCGAATGACGATGGTTTTGCTTACTTTTGCCAAAACAAAAGTAAGGCGAACCGCAGGTTATTCCTGAATTTCGCTTGAAACTGGAAAGACTCCGCCAAGGTACATACTTTCTTTTCTGACATTTTGCTACGAAGCATATTCACCTAAAGTTTAAATAATATATGCAAGACCGTCTCATCGGTGGTTCCGAAAAACCTGAAGATCATATCGACCGCGCTATCCGCCCGACCTCACTCGATGACTACATCGGTCAGCCCGTGGTTCGTGAACAAATGGAAATCTTTATTGGCGCAGCACGTGGTCGCGGTGAAGCACTTGATCACACCTTAATTTTTGGTCCACCGGGACTGGGTAAAACCACACTTGCCAATATTATTGCCCGTGAAATGGGTGGAAACCTCAAGTCGACTTCGGGCCCTGTACTGGAACGTGCTGGGGACTTGGCAGCCATGCTGACCAACCTTGAAGAAGGTGATGTACTATTTATTGATGAAATTCATCGTCTGTCCCCCGTGATTGAAGAAATTCTGTACCCTGCCATGGAAGACTACCAACTCGACATTATGATTGGTGAAGGTCCTGCGGCTCGTTCAATTAAGCTCGACTTACCCCCTTTTACTCTAGTTGCCGCAACCACACGTGCAGGTCTACTCACTTCTCCTTTACGTGATCGCTTTGGCATCGTGCAACGCCTTGAATTCTATTCAGTCACTGACTTGACGCATATTGTGACTCGTTCAGCCAATTTGATGGATGTACCTATTACGCGTGAAGGCTCAGCAGAAATTGCACGTCGTTCGCGCGGCACACCACGTATTGCCAACCGTTTATTGCGTCGAGTCCGTGACTATGCGCAAGTCAAAGGTACTGGTGAAGTGACACAAGACATGGCTCAGCGTGCACTCGATATGCTCAATGTCGATAAAGATGGTTTAGACACTTTAGACCGTCGTTATTTGAGTATGTTACTTGAACGTTTTGATGGCGGCCCTGGTGGTGTAGAAGCTCTGGCAGCAGCGATGGCTGAAGACTCCGGTACATTAGAGGATGTGATTGAACCGTATTTAATTCAACAAGGTTATGTGATGCGGACAGCCCGTGGCCGTATTGCCACCAATATGGCGTATTCACAGTTTGGTATGACACCGCCTGAACCGAAGGACAAATAAAAGTAGAATAATGTGATCAAAATGGAACCTTAAAACTGTTCAAGGTTCTTTTGCCGTGAAATTTAAGGTTTCATTATGGCAATTTGAGCATCTGGCACTCTTCAAAAAATCTGAGCAAAAACTCAGTCTTCAAAGCCAACAGTAACGTTAAGCTCACAGTCCATCCCATCAGGTTGGTTTATCACTCAGTCTGATGGTTTTGATTGATCCTAGACATTATTTCATTGTACGGTCTTACGTTGTCTTTTCTGTGAATACATTTGTTGATCTGCAAATTCAATTAGAGGCTCTATCCCCAAAGCATCCTCAGGGTAAATTGCCAGTCCGACACTCGCCCCTATTTTTAGGTCCAACTGCTCAAACCGAAAAGGGAGACCACACGCTTCTGCTATTCGATTCATGGCCGATGTTGCTAAGTCTCGGTTCGCAACACTACTTAAGATCACCGCAAACTCATCACCACCCAACCGTGCAACCAAGTCTTCTTGTCGTGTACTATTTTTAATACGATGCGCAATTTCCTTTAGTGCAACATCTCCCATGCGATGCCCAAACTGATCATTGATACTTTTTAGACCATCCATATCAATCATTAAAACGCCAATCTGCTTCCCATATTTCTGAGCCTGCATCACGCCTTGTCTTAAATAATCTAAAAATAATGCACGATTGGATAAACCCGTTAGGTGGTCTTGGGTTGCAAGTTTATATAGCTCCTGCGCACCAAACTTGGTGGCGTGGTACATGGCTGCTGCAATTAACTCTGACATCAGACTTAAAAGCTGTAAATCACCTTCTTTAAAGGCTTCTACTTCTTCAGAATAAATTTTAAGTACGCCCACCGCTTCGCCGCAATGTGTCAACGGGACAACAGCCATTGATCTTAACCCAACGCGATGACATGCTTCACGGTCTACCCGAGAGTCATTTTCACTATCAGTACAATACAAAGTGGTATTTTGCTCTACGCATAAGCCCGACAGGCTGTTTGCCTTGTTCAGCCGTAATCCCAGCAAATGTGCAGCTCCACCAGATACAGCACGATAAACCATATCTCCATCTTCATCGAGTTCGACCACAGCACCTTTCGCATTGGTAATTTGCTGCGCTTGTTCAGCGACCAAGGTCATGACCGCATTCAGATCTAAACCAAGCTTTGCGATGGCCGTTTGCGTCTGAATCACAGACATAAGTTGCGAAGGTGTAGGTTGATGGTTATGGCTCATAAAATCTATAAACACGTAAAATTTTGGACTATTTAAAAAAACGAAATACAGCTGAGCACAGCATGGATCAAATTATCACACCCAATCCATATTTTCACCACACATAACTCAAGCGGCCACGAAGCATAATATTTGACATCTTGTGCCATTGGAGTGAAATCTCATAATGCTAAACTGCGACGCATTAGTACTTTGACGTGCACCAATTTTAAGACCATGTCCTTAAATATAAAAGCGCCAAGTCAATCTAAATCGACTCGTAAAACTGGAAAAACGGAATACTCTCATGGCGAATAAATTTGAATTCAACATTCGTGTCTATATTGAAGATACTGATGCAGGTGGCATTGTTTACCACGCCAATCATATTCGCTTTATGGAGCGTACCCGTACCGAGTGGTTACGAGCTTCTGGTGTAGATCATTACTGGCATCAAAAAGACTATAACTTCGTTGTACACAAAATTAATGTGAAATATTCGCGTCCAATTTTAATGGATGATTTAATTACTGTTACAGCAAGTGTTGTTTCGTGTAAGGCTACGTCATTTGTGTTGCAACAAAATATTTATCGTGGTGAAATCATGCTTGCATCAGGTGAGGTCGAATTGGCATGTATCAGTTCAGAAATGAAACCACGTCGACTTCCTGATGAAATCCGCGAACTGATTCTAAAAGAATTAGGACAAGACTAAAAAAATTATTGGCACATGTAGTAACTATGGCAACTCAACTCGAATCATCTCTTCAAGTTTCAGATCTAATATTACAAGCAAGCCCAGTCGTACAACTGGTAATGCTGGCTTTACTTTTGGCCTCGCTGTTTAGCTGGTATCTGATTGCCAAGTTACACATGAGTTATAAAAAAGCACAGGCAGACGATGACCATTTCCAAAAAATCTTTTGGTCAGGCGCTGAACTAAACACGCTGTATAACAATGCGCAACTTAACTCCAAACGTGTCGGCCTTGAGGATATTTTTTATCAAGGTTTAGGCGAGTTTTTAAAACTAAAAAAACGCAATGCTGCTCAAGCACAAACGATTGAAGGCACAGAACGTATTTTACGCGTCGGTCTAAGTCGTGACCAAAGCCAACTTGAACAAGGCTTAGGTGCTTTGGCCAGCATTGGTTCTGTTGCCCCGTATGTTGGCTTATTTGGTACCGTTTGGGGCATCATGAATGCCTTCATCGGTTTAGCAGATGTAGATCAAGTCACCCTTGCCACGGTTGCACCCGGTATTGCTGAAGCCCTCATTGCTACAGCGATTGGTTTATTTGCAGCTATTCCTGCGGTATTGGCATTTAACCATTACACAGGAAAAGGCGAAACAGTTTACTCCGATCGTGCTTTATTTGCAGAAGAAATGGTTGCGTTATTACAACGTCAGTCTTTGGGTGAAACTAAGGAACATGACTAATGGCAATTCAACGTTCAGGACGCTTCGAGCGCATTAAGAAACCACTAAAAAGTGAGATGAACGTCGTCCCATATATTGACGTGATGCTAGTATTATTAGTGATTTTTATGGTCACCGCACCCATGATTACGAGCGGCATCAATGTCGATCTTCCTCAGGCCAATGGCAACCCCATTGAATCAAAAGATGCACCTGCAATGGTCAGCTTAGATAAAGAAGGTCACTATTTCCTTAAATATAAAGCGCATAGTTCAGCTGAACCTTTGGCTTTATCTGAATTGACGTCTATTTTAAGTGAAGCACAGCAACAAGCTCAGGCTGAAAATAAAACTTTAACCGTTGTTGTGGAAGGTGAACAGTCACGCTCTTATGGCGAAGTCATGTCGCTCATGAACAGCCTACAAGAAGCGGGTCTCAGCCAAGTTGGATTACTCACAGAGCCATTAAAGTAATTTATGAAAGATTTTAAAAAGCCACCTTTTAAACAAAAAGCCATCGCGCTTGGATTTACCTTTGGTGTCCATGTGATTGCTGTTGTTGGCTTACTTTATCTTGGTATGAGTAAACCACCAGAGCCACCGAAGCAAATTAGAACTGTGCTCATCAAACCTGAGGACTTAAAGCCTGTTACGCTTGAAGAAACAGAGTTTACTGAAACAGCACATGAAAATGTAGCCAAAGAAATCACACAAACTGCTACGCCCGCTGTAGAGCCTGCACCTGTTATCCCAACCACGCCACCTATACCTATAACACCAGTTGTGCCAAAGGTCGACGCTCAAAAAGCAGCAGCGGATGCCAAAGCTGCTGAAGCGGCAACGCGTAAAGCTGAACTACAGCAGCAGATTCAGGCACGTGCAAAGGCTGAAGCTGAAAAACTACAAGCTCAGCAAGAACGTGCTGCTGCCCGTGCAGCGGAGCAAGCTAAAAATGCTGAGAAAGCCAAAGCAGATGCAGCGGCGAAAGCCGAAGCAGACGCCAAACGCCGAGCAAACTTAGAAGCATTGAAAAAAGCAGAGGCAGTGCAAAAAGCGAAGCTTGACGCACAAAAGAAAGCCGATCTCGCTAAAAAGCAGCAACAAATTACTGATGCCAATAAAGCTAAAGTTGCGGCTGATGCAAAAGCCAAAGCCAATGCGGACAAAGCAAAAGCCGCCGCTGATGCAAAACGTAAAGCCGATGCGGACAAAGCAAAAGCCGCCGCTGATGCAAAAGCCAAAGCAGACGCCGATAAAGCCAAGGCAAATGCCGATGCTAAAGCTAAAGCAGATGCAGCGAAGACCAAAGCTGATGCTGATGCGAAACGTAAGGCTGATGCGGATAAAGCTAAGGCAAATGCTGATGCAAAAGCCAAAGCCGATGCAGAAAAAGCCAAGGCTGCTGCTGATGCAAAACGTAAAGCCGATGCCGAAGCCAAAGAGCGTGCGGCTGAAGAAGCACGTGCTTCATCTGCAAAACAAGCTGCCGAAGAAGCCGCGCAAAAGAAAGCTGAAGCAAAGCAAATTGCTTCAACGGCAAAGCGCGACTTTGAAAATAAAATTAAGCGTGCTTGGGATACCCCAGCAGGTTCAACGGGTAAAACCGCGACTGCACGTGTCACGCTTTCAGATAGTGGTGCTGTACGCTCTGTGATCGTGAGCTCCAGTGACCCTGACATGAAAGCCAGCGTTGAAGCAGCTGTTCGTTCTGCGGCACCCTATCCAATGCCTTCAGATCCAGAAGCACGCCGGCAAGCACAAAGCTTTACCTCATCCTTTACTGCGAAATAATCCAAATCCCCCTGAACAGTCAGGGGGATTTTTTTAGCCTAAATCTCAGTACTTTTATATATTCAAATAACTTATTTTAAATACATTTAATCTGTATCCATGTTCGATAGTAATCGATGTGAAGTCTTTAATTTCAATTGATATTTTACTCCATACAAGCGAGTCGCCACTGACCCTTATCACACAGATCTACCTACGCGTTTTTGTATTTACGCTTAAACTACTTAATTCTTACTCATTTTTCACAGTGTTATAACAGATCAGTCATAATTTCATGCTTTTAATATTAGAAAATCATGCCATTATGTAGAACAATTAAACCCACAATAAAAGCCGTTTGTTTGAGTAAATAACGAATGATGGAAATGACGCGTAAACACCTTCTTAGCCTAGCCATTTTAACTGCTTTCAGCCCAGTCTTAGTGACCCAAGCGCATGCTCAGCTTCATTTAGAAATTGCAAAAGCACCTGAAGAAGCGCCTAAAATTGCAATCGTACCTTTTAGCAATGACAGTAGCCTCTATCCCATTATTGAAACGGATTTAAACCGCTCAGGGAAATTTACCAGCGCTTCAAAAAATTTACCTGCAACCGCCAGCATGAATAATCCGAACGCAGCCAACTGGCAGGCTGCAGGTGTTCCATATGTCGTTACAGGAACAGTAAAAACCACTGAAAATGGCAGTTACGAAGTTCATTACCAACTTTATGATGTCCAAAAACAACAATATCTTTTAAATGAATTATTAACTGTTCCAGCATCACGCGTTCGTTCTGCTGCACACATGATTAGTGATGCTATTTATCAAGCATTAACTGGTATTCCTGGGGACTTCAGCGGTCGTATTGCTTATGTGCTACGTAATCCTGCTACACCAGAGCAACGCTATACACTACAAATCGCGGATACGGATGGTGAGCAGCCACGTACAATTTTAACGTCACGCGACCCAATTTTATCGCCTGCTTGGACACCAGATGCCAAGAAAATCGCTTATGTTTCATTTGAAACCAAACGCCCTGCAATTTATGTCCAAGACCTTTCCACAGGTGCGCGTGAAAAACTAGCGAGCTTCCGGGGTCTAAATGGCGCGCCAAGCTTTTCTCCAGACGGGAAAAGTATGTTGTTCACCGCTTCTATGCATGGCAACCCGGAAATTTACCAAATGAACTTGGAAACCCGTCAACTACAACGTATGACCAACGACAGTGCCATTGATACTGAAGCGCGTTATGCACCAGATGGTAAGTCATTTATCTTTACTTCTGACCGTGGTGGTTCTGCACAAATTTACCGTTATGACTTGGCAAATAGCAGTTATAACCGTCTGACCTTCCGTGGCGCATTCAATGCACGTGGTACGCTCAGTGCCGATGGCAAAAAACTGGCACTGGTCCACCGTCCAAGTGGTAGTAACTATAAAGTCGCTATTCAAGATTTAAACTCAAGTGTCACCAATATTTTAACGCCAACCAGTTTGGATGAATCACCAAGTTTTTCCCCAAATGGGCAGATGGTGGTCTATGCAACGCGTGAAGGTTCACGTGGTTTGTTATCGATCATGTCACTGGATGGACGTTTCCGTATGAATTTACCAAGTGAGCAAGGTGAAGTCCGTGAACCTGCTTGGGCACCCAAATAACTTTTTTAATGACTAGTCATTTAATAATCATCAATTTTCATGGAGATGAAGAATGAAATCGATCAAACTTTTAGCCCTTCCAATCTTAGCGACTGCTCTTGTGGTTACAGGATGTGCGAGCCGTAAACCTGCTGCAACAATTGAAGCGGGTCAAAACCCAAATGGTTCAACCACAGTCAATACTCAAGGTCTAAGTGAAGATGCTGCTTTAAATGCACAAAATCTTGCAGGTGCATCGGCAAAAGGCGTGACTGAAGCCAACAAAGCATTTTTAGCAAAACGCGTTGTGCATTTTGACTATGACAGCAGCGACCTCAGCAATGATGATTACCAAACGCTACAAGCTCATGCGCAGTTCTTAATGGCAAATGCAAATTCGCGTGTGGCATTAACAGGTCATACCGATGAGCGCGGTACACGTGAATACAATATGGCATTGGGTGAGCGCCGTGCCAAGGCGGTTGAAAGTTTCTTAATCACCACAGGTGTGAGTCCAAACCAACTTGAAGCAGTTAGTTACGGTAAAGAAATGCCAATCAATGCAGGCCATGACGAAAATGCATGGAAAGAAAATCGTCGCGTAGAAATTAACTACGAAGCAGTACCACCACTTCTAAAATAATGCTGGTATCACAACTGAAATAAAAAAAGCGCTCCTTTCGATGAGCGCTTTTTTATGACTTAAACTTGTTCAGGCTTGGGATTTTCATCAGATTCTTCAGCATGTTGCATAGATTCAATCATGTCATGTTTATTGAACTTTTTATACTCAGCTTTTGCTTCGTAGTCTTGCCACGCTTTTTTCACGCTATCGTCTGAAATATCATCTAAGTTAATCCCTTCGCTCGGCGTTGGAGTCGCATCAAATTTTTGCGTTGTCATTGTTGTGCTCCTATTTTTACCCGATATTCCTTCCATCAACATAGCACTTTCCACAAGACTTGCAAGGGTAAAATCGCAGCAAATAGTCGAGTTTAATTGTTCTTTTGTCTCGTTCTCGACTAAAATATAGCGCAATGTTGATTTTGTTACGTATTCAAGTTTTAGTGGAGTCCTCCCCCTTATGTCATATCTCAATCTGTCCCACTTTTTAGAACAACAAACGGGAAATCTTACGCCTGAATTGGCACAAGTAATTAGCACCATTGCTGCTACTTGCCAAACCATCGATCAAGCTTTACAAAAAGGTGCTTTAGCTGGTGTTTTAGGTAGCGCGCAGCATGAAAACGTGCAAGGTGAAGAACAGAAAAAACTGGATGTGATTTCAAATGATTATTTGATTGATGCTCTAAAAATCCACCCACAAGTTGGTGGTTTAGCGTCTGAAGAATTGGATGAATTCACACCAGCTCAAGAAAATGGGAAATATTTAGTTTTATTTGACCCACTTGATGGTTCAAGCAACATCGACATCAATATGTGTGTGGGTACTATTTTCTCAATCTTGCCTGCAAAAAATGCAGTGACAAAAGCTGAAGACTTTATGCAAGCAGGCAACCAGCAAGTTGCTGCGGGTTATGTGCTTTATGGCCCATCAACCATGTTGGCATTAACAGTCGGTGCAGGCACAGTATTCTTTACCTTTGACCCGGAAACTCAACAATTCTTACTCACCTCTGAAAATATTCAAGTGGCAGCAGATACCAAAGAATATGCTATTAACTCTTCAAACCACCGCCACTGGGAAAACCCAGTAAAACGTTATATTGAAGAACTTCTCGCAGGTACAACAGGTCCACGTGAGAAAGACTTTAACATGCGTTGGGTTGCATGTATGGTGGGCGACATTCACCGTATTCTTTGCCGTAGCGGGATTTTCATGTATCCATACGACCTCAAAGATCCGAAAAAAGCAGGTCGTTTACGTTTAATGTATGAAGCAAACCCAATGAGTATGCTAATTGAACAAGCTGGCGGTGCATCTACAACGGGTCGCGTTCGTATTTTAGACATCCAACCAACTGACCTACACCAACGTGTCCCTGTGATTATTGGTTCTAAAAACGAAGTCGATTTAGTGACTGGCTACCACAACTAATTTTTTTAAATGCGCATAGCCATCTGACGCGTTATGCGCATGAGTCTTCTCCATGTCGATTATTTTCCTTGAATCAAAAGACAACCCAAAGATTAAACATCTTCGCGGTTTAATAGAGCAAAGTAGCTACCGTAAAAAGCAAGGTCAAACCGTGCTTGAAGGGACACACTTAGGCTTAGCTTGGGTTGAAAAAAAGAAGAAACTCAATTCTATTTTCACCACTGAAAATGCACTCGAACACCCTGATATTTGCGATATTCTAGATGAATATGAAGGTGCTGTTTTTGTCATTGCGGAAAGCCTATATCGTGACTTAAGCACATTGGGGACCACGTTGCCCTTCTTGGCAGTTGTAGACTTACCAAGTTCAAGCCAAAGTGTAGACTTTAGCTTGGATACCTTGATTTTGGAAAACATTCAAGATCCAGGCAATGTAGGCACACTACTCCGCTCTGCTGCTGCAGCGGGTATTAAGCAAGTTATTTGTACCAAAGGTTCTGCTGCACTCTGGTCACCACGTGTATTACGCGCAGGCATGGGTGCACACTTCTCACTCAACACCTATGAAAATATTGCCATCGAAGATGTACTCGAACGCTTTGAAATTTCAGTGTATGTGACCAGCTCGCATCAGGCTGAAAGTTTATATCAAAAAGATTTAACACAAGCTTGTGTCTGGATCTTAGGCAATGAAGGCCAAGGAGTTTCTGACTTTGCTTTGGCACATGCTCAAGCACTAAGCATCCCACAGCCCGGTGGCCAAGAATCTCTCAATGTCGCTATTGCGGGTTCAATCTGCTTTTTTGAAATGGTGCGTCAACGACTTTAAAATCGTTAAGTTATATTAACTAAAGTCGGCTCAGCAGAAAAAATAGATTACACTAGAAAAAATAATTACTTGTGTTGTCAACCAAACCATTATTTCCAACGTTATAGGCACATGATTGAGGAAATAATGGTGGGTATCCGATGACAGGATTTTCCATCTCTATGGATTTAGCACCCAAACAGTCTAAAACGCAGGATTCTAGTACTCTCAAGAGTACAGCTGAGTCTCGCCTAAAAAACTTCATGCAAGAAGTGACTGGTCGTGCGTTAGTAATGATGGAAAGTGCCACCCAAAACCAGCAGGGTATCGCCATGGATTTGGTGCAAGAAGCCTTTATTTCATTACATAAATCTTATTCTGATCGATCTACGGAAGAATGGTATCCCCTGTTCTATACCATTTTAACCAATAAATTACAGGATTGGCGTCGTAAAGAAGCACGTCGAGCACAACCGTTTTCTTTCTTTAAAAAAGTCAGTCTTGATGATGACGATTTTGAAGTCAATGAGGTGGTCGATGAAAGAGCGCTGAATCCTTCAGACTTTTTAAGTCAAGCTGTCACTGCGGATGAAATTCAAGAAGCCATTGCTGGTCTTCCTGTTCGTCAACAACAAGCATTTATGTTACGTGCATGGGAAGGTTTTGATACTGCAACCACTGCACAAATCATGAATTGTTCTGAAGGCAGCGTTAAAACTCATTACCACCGTGCGATTCAAGGCTTACGCAATGCTCTCGCACATTTGAATCCACATCTAGGAGGATCATCCGAATGAAAGATGATTTCTTAAAGCAAGTAACCTCCAAACTTGATGGGCTCGCGCAACATCACAAAAACAAACCCGTGGTGATGCAACATGTTCTTGATGACATTCAAGATCAAAAGTCCTCACGTTATGGCCTTTGGAAAATGTCTGGTTTTGCTTTAGCTGCGGCTATTGCTGGCTTTGTCGTACTTCCGAACTCTGTAACCCTTGATGAAAAGCCACATAACCAAGTGGTTTCGACTCCTAAACTTTCACCTCAAATGGTTGAAGATTTAGAAATGTTATTGGTTTTAGGTGAGGACACTGTTCCACATGGCAGCTAAACGCGTCGCTTTCGCACTTTGCACGCTAGGTTTTTTACAAACCAGTTTTGCAGGTTTTGATCGTTTTTGGATTTTTTCCAAAGATGCAGATACCCAAGTGTCTGAAACATGGGAATCGTTGTCTGAAGAAGAACAGCGTGCGTTGATTCAACGTTACCAGTCACTGAAAGAACTGCCCGATGCGCAAAGTGCAGCCCTGCAACAACGTATGGACTGGTTTACTCAGTTACCTGAACAAGAAAAGCAAAAAATGCGTGACACTTGGCAACAGATGAGCACCCAAGAACGACGTGATTTACGGGTGCGTATGCAAAAAGCAGATGCAGATGAACGTGTGAATATTCGAAATGAATATATCAATAAATACATCAATAGCAACACTGCTGCACATTGAGATGCTTAGTTGAATATAAATACTTTAGAAACATCCATAAAAAATGCCTCATGTGAGGCATTTTTTATGCTTACATTTATATTTCTCGTCGTTGTCTAAACCATGCTAATGACAATAATCCAAGCACCCCAAGGCCACCCATTGAGCCACCACCACCGCCACTCGCTTCCGTATTGGTATTTTTAGCGGTGTTCGTAAAATACATCATCGCAGATTTAGACTCTTCAGCCTCTGCATCATAGATCTTATATTCAATTTCATAAGGGAATGGACTGAAATTATTGCGGACTTCAACTTCAATATTGCCGCCATAACATACATATTTTTCATATTCCCCAGGACAAGAACCTGTACGTTCTGGCTTAATATTAATGCCTGCATCCTGACGCACGATACGAATAGCAAGATCCTTTCCATTCGCATCACGGTGAAATGCTGGACGCTGATGTTCTGCCGCGACTGTACTAATCAGCCCATCACCATCATCACTATCATTTGCAAGTGGATTTATATTGAGTTTTAAAGTGCCACCATAATTCAGGGTGTATTCATCCGTTTTGGCAATCGGTTGTATATTGCTAAACTCCGCTTTTAAAATCCCCGAAGAGCTTGCCTGCGTAGTCTTACTCTTCACGCTATATTGGCAATAGACATATTCCGTGCTGGTTGTAGGCTTACCATCGGTGCGGTAAATCATGATTTGTTTTAAATCATCCTTCCACTCACAGCGTAAAGTTGGATCCGCTCTGAGTTTTGAGGTATCTAGCACACCATCTTTGGCGCTGAGAACACCTACACCTAATACCTGAATTTCAGTAATGGTATAATTCTCCGCGTTCATTTCTTTTAAAGCCGACGTTCCATCAGCAGTGTTGACCACAGCCTCATCTTGCAAGACAAACTGGAAGGGATCGACATAAATCGCTCGGTACTTTTGATGTAGTTTGGTTGCCGCTAAAAGCTCTTTATAAAGCTTTAACTCTTCATTAAACTCGATCAAAAAGTCTGGATTGGTGTTTTTATTGGCGATTAAACCTTCTAACTCCTTAATATTATTCTCATACGCCTGAAGACGTTCTGCCTGCGAGCTATTTTTCAAATCAGCAATATCAGCTGCTGCTAAACGACGCAACTCAACCGATCCAATATCACAGCTGTTAGCTTCCGCAGGTGCTAACATCAATGTTCCGTCGACAATACGGTCTAGACCACGCTGATCACTATCATTACAGCTCAATTTGCTGTTGGTATCGAGTAAATCAACTCCACCACTATTCACTTTCGGAAAATACATTGGGCGGAATAAATTATATTTTGATGGCGAAGTTAAGGAACTGAGTAGACTTCCTATAGCCACATTTTTCACATCAATATTAGTATCTGTCGTACCATCGAGTATTCGTGCACTTGCTGCCAGTTCACACTGACTGGTCACCGTATCAAACGCATTGTAACCTGCTGTCACACCTGCATCATATTTGTCGGATAGTGTCTGAGAACCGACATAGCGGCATGATGTGTTTCCATTATATGCAAGTACATTGTAATACAACGACTTCGTACCGAAATCGTCATAATCCAAAACGCTCGCTGCACTGTTTTCTACAATAGTGTTATTTGACAATAAGAAATTACTTTCAAGACTCAGATTATGCTCTCGGGTATTGACGGCATAAATAATGCTTCCATTTGTCGAATTTACTGTATTTTTTGCGATCGTATTATTCGCCATAGCAACTTTTGGGTTACCACAAAAATCGAATGTATTTAGATTCGATATCTGACCATTCGAAATAATACTATTCGCTCCAAACTCTATATTGGTTTTTACATCCAACAGCCCTGCATAACATTGCATTGCAAGAACACTACCCACAGTCGCTTGGTTGCCTTGTAATACACTATTATTTACAGTCACCTGATGCTCACCAGAACCAACAAGATAGAGTGCTCCACCTTTTTTATCTGACTTTGAGTTTAGAATTTGTGCATTATTTAAGGTTAATGCTCCACCGACCAATAAAGCACCGCCTTCATCTGCCGAATAACCATTTTCTAAAATGACATTCTCTAGCGTCAAACTAGTCTTGGTAATGGTATTAAATAAACGTGACTTTCCACCCGCATCAATCCGTGAAGTCAATTCACCTAGGGCAGGGTACTTAAAAGTGATGGGATTTTTCTCACGATCTAAATAAGGGCTTTTCCCAAAAACCACCACTTTAGACTCGGGAACAATTTCCTTACTCAGCTTATACGTCCCGGCTTCTAACTGAATATAATCGGTTTGACCTGAACCCGTATTCCCAGCACTACAGCCACCATAAGCCTTATTTAAGCTGGCTGTTTTGATTGCCTCACGGAGTGAACATTGATTCATGTTCACATTATCTTCATCATCAAATGTGTTGACATGAATTGTTCTATCTTCTGCAGCCATTAATGTCATAGCAGCTACCACCATGACACCCAATAGTCCTTTTTTAAAGTGTTTCATGTTCGCCCTTTTCTTTTTATTTTCGACGCAGCAAAATTAAAGCAAATAAACCCAGTAAGCTCAGAATACCCGTGCTGCCCCCAGAAGTTTTAATTTTGTCACTTTCCATATGATTTTGCGGTTCTTGTACAATTTGTACATTCACTTCGATGAACGGAATATGCTCATCAAAACGTGTCGTGGTTGTGACTAACTGTAACCTGAAAATATCTGCACCATGCCATGCTCCATTTGGCGTGTAAGTAATATTTCCTAGCTCATCAATCACCACTTTGCCTTTGGATACCGTTTGAGTCTGCTGCACCCGCATACAACCCGGTTGCCATTCTTCACCATTTGGCGCTTTAGCCGATTTGAACAAGCTTGCACATTCGGTTTTGGACAGTAGATCACTATCTCCAAGCAGATCTGCAACAGAAAGTTTAGCTACTTGCCCCGCAATCAGATCCTCACCAATTAAACTAATCGTGGTTGGGACTTCAATCTCGATTGCACCACGGTCACAAAAGGTATTGTTCGTATTTCGATTCACACCGCGTTGATCTGAATTTTCACAGCCAATTAAAGAATCCGTTGTGTTTACAACCACTTTACCCTTGTTCACAATTGGAGAATCTAACCAATGTGTCTGACTCATTAAAATGCGTGGACGGATATAGCCTAAAAATTTTTGATTGGGAACAATATACGGGCACAATAAACTGTCAGCATCTGCAGACATGGTTTTACACTCACCCACCACATTACTGCCTGCAATCAAAGCGCCAGACCAAAACTCATTCGGATAATAACTCGCACCGCTGCCACAGTCACTTTGTGTGACTAAGTTGTTCTGAAGAACTGCTTTACTTAAATCCCCAGCACAGTTTTGTATGATGGTATTGTCAGCATTCCCTAAAACGATACTATTGGCCAGATAAGCCAAGTTTGTAGATGGATTGAAATAAATCCCTTTACTGTTTCCCACCACCGTTAAGTTATTCAAAGCCATGCCATCTCGAACATTGACGACATAACCTGTATTTTTCACAAAGGTACTACTGACCAGACGTGATGCTAAACTGGATAAGGTTGTATCTTCTTTAACCGCTGCATTATTGACAGAGTAAATATTGGCACTGCTTGCATCTGTTGTTTTATTTTCTTTGAAAACTGAATTATAAATCCGAAAAGAAGGCGCGTCCCCATACAAAATAGCACCTTGTACCGCTTGGTTTTGTTCAACCAGAGTAGAGCGAATTTCGACTAGACTACGACTGGTACCATCTTCGAGCAAGGTTGCGACATTATAAATCGCACCCCCTTGCCCTGCAAAACCACCTGTTAATTTGACGTACTCAAGACCCAAATATTCATTGTTATAAATTAAACCACCTTGATTCACACCGCAGTCTTTCGCACAGCCCTGTAGAGTAACCTCTTTTACTAACACACGAATTAAAGCATTTTCAGCATTATCAACCCTTAATAAGTTGTCAGAACCATTCATTTTTAAGATGGCATTACTTAAACCCTGAACAGTTTCTTCCCCCACAGAACTGTCATAACTTGTTCTGAGTGTTAAATCTTTTTTGATCGCAAGATGGGTATTTAGCAAATAGGTTTTATTTTTCTCAAGCATGACGGTGGAAATCGCATCTTTGCCCCCGCAGCCATAATAACCCGCCTCAGGCATACCTTGATTAATATAGTCGATAGCTTCGCGAAGTGAACATTCCGTATCATTTTTGACAATATCGTCAGTGATAGTCACTTTAATATTGTCCGAATAGGCATGACTCGCCACCAATAGCGTAGCTACACCTATGCTCTTCTTGAGCATAACGATCTCCTTGCTTTTATTTTATCTTTTCTTTTTATTCTTAGATTGCAAAATCCCTGCAATATCTAACAATTTTTCGTACTCTGTCACAGCTCAGACAATTTCTCAAGTAATATTATGATTTACCGATATTCGTCAATTAGCGCATAAATTTGTCTGAGGTTTGCATTACTCAGTTTGGTTTTCTCACCTTTTAGCAGTTGAATTAGTTGTTCTAAACTTTGCAATAATACCGAGGTTTGATGTGGCCCATGTGCGAGTAAATAATCAATAATCTGTTGATCGATATGAATCCCACGTCGCGATAAAACCGACATCACCAATGTAGAACGATCGGCATACAAACTTCCATTTGGTACTTTCACACTTACAGCCTGCGTCAGGCGAGATTGTAAATCGGGTAGTTCAAGTTTTAATTCAATCGGCGCAACACGAGAAGAGAACACCAACTGCCCACCTTCTTCATTGTTGTAGTTGATCAGGTGAAAAACAGCTTTCTGCCAATGCGGCACACCGCTGATGGCTTCAATGTCATCTAAAGCGACAAGGTCAAAACGCTCTAAAGAAGTAATTGCTTCTGTTGGCGCATCCAACAACTCAAGTAGTGAAACTTGAATCGCTGTTTTACCTACATCTAAATAAGAATCACAAATTGCTGAAAGTAAATGGCTTTTTCCAGAGCCCGCACCACCATACACATAAAAACGATTCATTAAACCTGCATGTAACTGACGAATCGCATCGATAACAGGCCCCCATCCCGGCCCAGAAAAATCACTGATTCGAGCATCGAGTTGGGGTTCAATATCTAGTTGCAATTGACGCATGCTGGTTTGTATATCCTAAAGTTCTTTATGGTCTATCTGATCAATCTTACTTGAATTTTCAGATGCTTGCTGAGCTTTTACCGCTTGATTTTTTAGTTCAATATCAACATCGACTTGATCAGTTTCAATCGTAATTGAGCCCGCGGATGAATCTTGCACAACAAAAGTAGGTGTGCTGTACATTGGACTATTTTCATAAAACTCACGTGCATGTCTTAATAAGACCACAATCACGGCAGCCACAGGCAACGCAATCAACATCCCTAAAATACCGCCCAATTGCGCACCAGCCAGCACTGCAAATACCACAGCAACTGGAGACAAGCCAATTTTATCGCCCAACAAGAAAGGTTGTAAGATATAGCCTTCCACTGCCTGACCAATCATAAAGACTACACCAACCAAGAGTAATTGCATCCAATCAATACCAAACTGGAATAAACTTGCAATCACTGCGGCAATAATCCCGACAGCAAAACCTAAGTAAGGAATGATACTGCACAGCCCAGCCACCATCCCAATAATCAAACCTACTTCAAGTCCAATTAGCTGTAAGCCCATTGCATAGACCACGCCCAAGAGCACCATGACCAAGAACTGACCTTTGACAAAAGCACCAAGTACACTATGGCATTCTTTAACAATGACTAGGGTCTGTTCTTCATATCGCCGTGGAATAAGACGACGAAAACTGTCCAGCATTCGATCCCAATCCAACAAGAAATAGAATGCAATAATCGGGATCAGTACAACCGTACCACCAATCTGAATAAAGTTCAGTCCAGATTGAGCCAATTTGGCAATCATGGCCTGAATACTGTCAGCACTATAGTTGGTCTGTACATATTCCATAATCGCGGCTGAAATCTGGTCAACATCTAATTCCATTGGGACCAGATTAAAACTGTCAGATAACCAAGGTAGAAATTTATAATTCGCCCAATGTATACCTGAAGGAATGCTGTTCTTCGCATACATCAGCTGTTCCCACACCAGTGGAACCAAATACCAAAATGCCAATGTAATGACAACGCCAATACCGATAAAAACAGCACTAATAGACAACCAACGCGGTAAGCCAATTTTATGCAGTTTATCGACCAGTGGGCTAAATAGATAAGCGACTAAAAATGCACCAATAAAAGGTAAAACAACAGGCTTAAGTAAATACAACACCCAGAGTATGAGCGCGATTCCTGCCAAAATAAAAATACGTTTAAGTGTACGATCTTGCATGCAATCTCGCCTTTTTCAGATTTAATCGTTATTGAGAAAAATATTTTAGTAAAGATAACATTTTAGCGCAGAAATAACATATGTGTTTCGTATATTCAGGTATAATCGCCCCGCGAATGCGGAGACTTCATTATGAGCAACTCAACTTCTACCCCAAACACTGGTTTAAGCTACAAAGATGCAGGTGTCGACATTGAAGCGGGCGACGCGTTAGTCGATCGTATCAAATCTGTCGCGAAGCGTACTACTCGTCCTGAAGTAATGGGCGGATTAGGTGGCTTCGGTGCACTTTGTAAAATCCCTAAAGGTTATGAAGAACCTGTTCTCGTATCTGGCACGGACGGTGTTGGTACAAAATTACGTTTAGCATTGAATTTGAACCGTCATGACACGATTGGTCAAGACTTGGTTGCAATGTGTGTAAACGATCTTCTTGTATGTGGTGCTGAACCATTATTCTTCCTTGACTACTATGCGACGGGTCACTTAAATGTCGATGTTGCTGCCAATGTAGTAACAGGTATTGGCGCTGGTTGTGAACTTGCAGGCTGTGCATTGGTTGGCGGTGAAACTGCTGAAATGCCAGGTATGTATGAAGGTGAAGATTATGACCTTGCAGGTTTCTGCGTAGGCGTAGTTGAGCAAAGCAAAATTATTGATGGTAGCAAAGTAAAATCTGGTGATGTATTGATTGGTGTCGCGTCAAGCGGTGCACACTCAAACGGTTACTCTTTACTGCGTAAAATTTTAGACGTTAAAAACGTCGATTTAAACCAAATCGTAGATGGTCGCCCACTTGCCGATGTGGCAATGGAACCAACACGTATTTACGTTAAATCATTATTGCAACTTTGCAAAGAAGTTGACGTGCATGCAATGGCGCACATCACAGGTGGTGGTTTACCGGGTAACTTACCTCGCGTACTTCCAAATGGCGCTCAAGCGATTGTTAATGAGTCTTCTTGGGAATGGCCAGAACTGTTCAAACTTCTTCAACGTGAAGGCGGTGTTGAACAGCACGAAATGTATCGCACATTTAACTGTGGCGTAGGTATGGTCTTAGTTGTCGATGCTGCTGATGCTGACAAAACAGTTGAACGACTCAATAACCTGGGTGAAAAAGCTTTCACTATGGGGCATATCGTAGACAATGCTGAGTCAGTTGAAGGCGCAGACGAAAAAATCCGTGTGGTATTCGCTTAAGTCATATGATTAAAATTGCTGTTCTGGTTTCAGGAAGTGGATCAAACCTTCAAGCCTTGATTGATGCCAATCTATCAGGGCAAATTGTGGGTGTGATTTCCAACAAACCTGAAGCCTATGCGCTACAGCGTGCTGAAAATGCAGGTATTGCGACAGCGGTCATTGAACACAAGCAATATCCTCATCGGGAAGCTTTTGATGATGTCATGCATCAGCAATTGCTCGATTGGGATGTGGACTTGGTGGTTCTTGCTGGTTTTATGCGTATTTTAAGTGAGAAATTTGTCAGTGCTTGGGAAGGGAAAATGATCAACATTCACCCTTCTCTTCTACCACATTACAAAGGTATGCATACCCATCAGCGCGTCTTGAATACTGGCGATCAACTGCATGGCTGTACCGTGCACTATGTGACGGCTGAACTTGATGCAGGTCAAGCTTTAGCACAAGGTGTACTGAAAGTCAGTTCAAATGATGGTGTGAATAGTTTGGCCCAACGTGTCCATACGCTTGAGCATATCATCTACCCGCAAGTGGTAGAGTGGATTTGCACTCAAACGATTCAGCATACAAACCAAGGCGTTCTCTACCGCGATACCCTGATGCACGAGCCAATTCAGTTTTGCAAATTTTGAAAATAAAAAAACGCCTCCTTGGAGGCGTTTTTTTTATGCCTGCTGAAATGTACCATCAAACATTTTCTTGAATCAGCGTCTTAATCAGAGCAACCGTTTCCTCTGGTCGCTCCAAAGGAAACATATGACTCCCCTCAAGGATTTGATAAGGAATGCCAAATTTCTTTTTCACTATTTGTGGAAAACCTGGACCAATAAAAGGACCTTTTTCAGCAATCATTAAATGCATCGGCACTTGTGGTTTGCACTGAGGTAGCCACCATAAAGAAGGATTGGTTCTGAAGATATGAACTTCATCCATTTTTGCAATCGTAAGTTCAACACCGCCACGGACACGATCTTCCGTTAAAGCATATTCAATATAAGCTTGAAAGCAGTCTGGATCAAAGTCTTTATAAAAGCCTTTCGGACGTAAAAGTTCAGCTGCTTGTTCACGGCTTTCCCAATGGTCACGACGCCGTAAAGATAGCGCTGCTGGAGACATAGTATCGACCATTTTTAACTTCAGCATCTTCGCAAAGTGTAATGCAAACGAAGCTTTGCCCATGATCAAAGGCGGGTCCATCATGATGACTTGTTCAAATAAATCAGGACGCTGTAATGCCGCCTGAAACGTCAGCACTGATCCTAATGAATGTCCTAAACCAATCACTTTACGACCCTGCGCCTGACGAACAATACTGTCTATCACTTGCTGAGTTAAGCTTTTCCAATGGTTATCAATCGGGTAGCTTCTATCTGGCCCTAATAAAGGTACATAGATCACATCATACTGATCTGACAATAAATCAAATAATTTCTGATAGACCTTAGAAGGCACGCCATTGGCGTGCGCAAAATGAATTAAAGGTTTCATTGGAGTTTCGTAGTCTGTTCAGATTGCATTTGATTTGAAAGTGAAGATGCAAAACCAGTTCCCATCGATGCACCTAAACGGCCTAATACAGCATCTAGTGGGCTATGTACTACGGTATAATCCATCGCTTTATCGGTATTTAGTTCACGTTTTAAAGTATGTAAATTACCAATACGATCCGCAATACCCAGCTTGACCGCCTGATCACCAGTCCAGAAAAGACCTGAGAAGAGTGCAGGATCGTTCGACTTTAACTTTTTGCCACGACCTTGTTTTACAGCATTAATAAAATGCTCATGTACATTATCAAGTACACCTTGAACATGTGCGCGCTGCGCAGGGTTAACGGGTTGTGTCATTGACAATAAAGCTTTGTTTTGACCAGAGGTCATGGTGCGGTCTTCAACACCCAGTTTTTGCATGAGGCCATTGACCCCATAGTTCGGCATTATCACACCGATTGAACCCACTAAACTCGATGGATTCACCAAGATTTCGTCCGCGGCAGATGCGATATAGTAAGCGCCTGATGCACCTGTATCACCAATCACTGCATACAATTTTTTATCGCTATGCGCTTTTTTCAAATATTGAATTTCTTGCCAGATTTCATCTGACTGCACAGGAGAACCTCCCGGCGAATTAATATTAAGCACCACCGCTTGGCTTTGTTTATTTTCAAAGGCCTTCTTTAATGACTTAATCGTGTCATCACTGTTGACGCTTTGCTCGTCAGCGGCAATGGTACCCACAATATCAACCACAGCAATATGCTTAGATGTGGTTGCATCCGTACCACTAGTCGAACAGCTCTTGGTCATGGCAAATAGAATAAACAAAAGATAGGCAAAAGTTAGACATTTGAAAAAGATGCCCCAACGACGTGCACGACGTTGTTCTTCAACGGAAGCTAAAACTGCTTTCTCTAAAAGTTTCCATTCGTTTCCTGTCGGTTGTTCATGTACAGGCTGTTGTTTAGGCATTTCATTTTCTGGTTTTGGTGGCCAATCGGACATATAACAATCCAAACTTGAATAAAATTGCCCTCATTATATACACTGATTTGTAGAAAACTGTCGAAACAGTTTATTTTAGCCTATAATATTTTATGTTTTTATCCACATGTACCATTGACTCTAAAGAATGACTAAAGCACAAGAGCAAAACTCGACTTATCGTTTACTGCGTTTTGTAAGCAAACAACCTATTAAATTTGCACGTTTTTTTGCTAAGGGTTTAGCAGGCTTAGTCAATCTTTTAAAAATCAGTAAAAATAATGATGCTCTCAGACTTAACTTACAAATTGCACTGCCTGAGCTGAGTGACGAGAGGCGTGAAGTGATTGCGAAGCAAGCAGTGCGTAATGAACTGACCGCCTATTTTGAGTTTTTTAGTATTTGGGGTTCAAGTAATCAGAAAAACATTGAACGCATTCAAAAAGTGTATGGTGAGCATCTCATACATAAAGCACTTTCAGCTAAAAAGGGCTTGGTATTGATTGTCCCGCATTTTGGCACGTGGGAAATCATGAACACGTATTTGGCTCAATTTACCGAAATGACCATTATGTACAAACCGGTCAAAGACCCTGGTGCTGACTTATTTGTTCGCGAGGCGCGCAGCCGTGAAGGTGCTCATCTTGTCCCTACCGATGAATCTGGGGTACGCCAGATTTTTAAGGCGCTCAAACAAGGGGGTACGACCGTAATTCTACCCGATCACACTCCAAAACAAGGTGGGGATATGATTCCTTATTTTGGCTTCCCTTTGGCTTCAAGCAACCTGAGCGCCAAACTCATTCAAAAAACTAAAGCCAAGGCTTTACTACTCTATGCTATTCGTAATGACGATGGTTTTGATATGTACATTGAAGAAATCAGTGAAAGTATTTATCAAGGTACAGCCAATGATGGCACCTTCGTCATTCACCAAGCCATTGAAGACCTGATTCGTCGTCACCCAGAGCATTATCATTGGACCTATAAGCGCTTTAAAGCCAATCCTGAGCTTCGAACGCTGTATAACCTCCCTTTTAATGAGGCTGTGACGCGTTTAGAGCAACTGCGTATGGAACAACAGACTCCGCCGACTGCAACCACTGTCGAGTCTGACGTTGTGTCGTCAGTTCAATAATCCCTGTAGGCTGCACAATAAAACCAATACTGCCTTGCTCTACTGTTGTTAAGAGTGGGATGTTTAAAGATTTCAAACGGGCTTGCGTTACTGTACTTGGATGTCCATAACGGTTATTGAATCCTGCTGAGGCAATTGCTAATTTCGGTTGATAGTATTTTAAAAATGCATAGGCTGAACTATGCCGACTACCATGATGGCCTAAGATCAATACATCAACTTTTAAGTCTGGATAATCCTGTAATAATTGAAACTCAGTTTGCCAGCCTGCATCACCCATAATCAAAAAATACTGATAAGGCTGTACATCCTTCACCTGTAAATAGACCACACAAGATAGCTCATTTTGCTGATAAGGCACTTGTACCAATTGATTGGCTTTTGGTGACAAAATTTTGATTTCTACTTGGTCAGACCAGTGCCGGGTCTGACCTTGTTGGCAATAGTTAAAATTTGACGTAGTTGCCACATCCAATTGCTGATTGGAATATATTTGATTTATTGGCAACTCATTTTTTAATGTGGCATAACTACCACTATGATCTTGATCCAAATGCGTAAGTATCAGCTGATCTAATTGGCTCACGCCTTGTTTCGATAAAAATGGCTGAATAATCTGCTTAGCAACACTAAACTTTGTTTCATCGTAGGAGCCACCAACATCAATCATGGCATGCTGTTGACCATGCTGCATATACACGGCTTGTCCCTGACCTACATCAAGTACGATTAACTCAAAAGGACGGTTTTGGCTGCTAAACCCCAACAAAGGAATCAAACCTAGCACCAGCCATGATTTAGGGAGGCTGGGTTTGGGCATAAAAACAATGATTAAAAGCACAATCAGTAAAATGACTTGCCAAGTATTGAGTGCAATTGGATATAACTTAATCGGTAGTAGTGCATCCAGCACATTGAGTATGCCCAATAAAAATACCAGCACCCAATCCGCCAACTGAAACAAAAGGCTGCTCAGCGGTTCAAAAAGATAAAAAGTTAATGCTGCCAAAACCTCTAGTGGTACAACCAACAAACTGATCAGTGGAATAGCTACAAGGTTACTGATCGGGCTCACCCATGAAATTTGCTTGAAGAAAATAATCACCAAAGGCATCAGAGCCACAAATATTTTCCACTGCGACTCAACCAAAAGTTTTAAGCTAAAAACGAGTTTTTTCTGCCAAGACTGCGGGCGAGTCAAATCAAGCCGAATAGTGGTTTGATAAATGCGTAAAAGCACAAAGCACGCACCATAGGATAACCAAAAGGCAGCTGATAGAATTGAAAAAGGATCAAACAGTAAAAGAAGTGATGCACTCAATAAGAGTAACGTCAAAGCTGAAATTTTCTGTCTGAGCCAAATCAATACACTTAAACAGAAACAACTGAGTAAAGTACGAAGTGCAGGAATTTCAAAACCAACAAAGGCACAATACAGCAATACGCAGCAACAAAATGGCAGTAACAATGCATAAGGTCGTGGGATTTTTAGAAAAATCTGTGGCCAATAATGATTCAGCACCTTTTGTAACAGCCAACACAGCATCACGGCAAAGATCAGCACATGTGGCCCAGAAATCGCTAATAAATGGCTAATGCCAAAGCGTTGAAAAAATTCTGTCGTCTCCTTATCTAAGAAACTTTCATCCCCAGTCAGGAGCGCTAGAATTAAGCCCTTATGGCTTAAGGGCTGGCTATAAATAAAATGACGAATGTTTAAGCGCTGTTGTTCTATACCCAGTTGAATTTTATTGAGTACGCCCTGCTGTTTTCTTAAATAATTGGTATAGCCTAACGCATAAATTTCTGACTCAGACAAGGGGTGTATTTGCTTGAGTTTAAAACCCGACATAAGATTACCTTGCAGATACCACTGCTCAACATCAAATACACCTTGCACCGCATAACTATGTGCAGGACGAATTTCTCCTGTCAGTCGGTAGTATTTCCCAAGTTCCAAGACCTCTTGTTGATCCGAGATCCTTTTTTGAAAACCCAACCACTGCACTGGTTGCACATGTCGGTTCAAGACCTGTATTTCTTGCTGAATGGTCTCAGCACCCAGTTGGTTAATTTTTGCTATATAAACAATGACTTCAGCATCTTCATTTTTTGTTTCTTTGTAGACTAGACGCTGTTGCAATACCGATTGTGCATAATGATATCCCGCAGTTAAAAACAACATGGAATAAATCAGTCCACATATAAACTGCAAAATAAAGGCGTGTTTGTGCTTAAAGAGAAAAAGCTGTAAAGTCAAAAGTACGATGACCAAAATCAGCGTTGGATAAAAAAGATGATTTAGAATGGGGACGCTCTGTCCCATCAATGCAATTCCTACAATCCAAGCAGCAGCATATAAAAGCTTCATTCTTTTATTCAGTTATTTTTTTTATTGGTGCCATAATAAAGCCCACCGAAGTGAGCTTCAATAGATAGTGGCTTTATCTCATATTTTTATCGGCACTCAGTCTAGTCATTTACCCAAAGACCATCTTGCATATGCAAAATCGAATCTGCAGACTGAGCCAGTTGTTCATCATGCGTCACGATCAACATCGCCATATTGAACTCCTGACGTAAATCCATCAGCAGCTCAAAAATTTTACTTGCTGTTTTACGATCTAGGTTGCCTGTCGGTTCATCTGCCATCATCAACGCAGGCTTGGCCACCAATGCACGCGCTAATGCAACACGTTGACGTTCCCCGCCCGAAAGCTCACCTGGTTTATGGGTTAAACGATGCGTCAATCCTACACGTTCAAGTAAATATTCGGCTTGCTTTTGTACATCTTTAAAGTTAGTACCTTGACGTAACATCAGCGGCATTGCCACATTTTCCAAAGCCGTAAACTCAGGTAACAGATGATGGAACTGGTAAACAAAACCTAAGTGTTGATTACGTAAATAACCACGCTCAGCTTCATTCAAACTGTCAAAACGACTACCCTGTAAAAAAACCTGCCCAGAACTCGGACGGTCTAAACCGCCCAAGACATGCAACAAAGTACTTTTGCCCGAACCACTGGACCCCACAATCGAAACAAATTCGCCTGCTTTGACTTGTAGAGAGAGCCCTTTAATCACCTCAACGGTCGACTTACCATCGGTAAAATGTTTTTCAATAGTTTGTGCTTCTAAAACAATTTTACTCATAGCGTAATGCCTCCGCAGGTTGGATTTTTGCGGCACGCATTGCAGGATAAATAGTTGCAAGGAAACTTAAAACTAAAGACAGTGACACAATGGTTAATACATCTTGCCATCTTAAATACGATGGTAAGTAATTGATAAAGTAGGCATCAAACAAATGAAGTCCCATCACATTGTTTAACCAACCCACAAAACTACTAATTCCAGACGCGAAAACAATGCCGAGAATCGCGCCCGATACCGTACCAATCACACCAATAATCGTGCCCTGAACCATAAAAATACGGGTAATAGTTGCAGGTGAGGCGCCAAGGGTACGTAATATGGCAATATCCGATTTTTTATCGGTCACGACCATCACCAAGGATGACACAATATTAAATGCAGCCACCAAGACAATCAGGAAGAGTAATAAGCTCACCATGGCCTTTTCCATTTGGATCGCACTAAACAAATTGCCGTGAGTATAGGTCCAATTCGAGGCATAAAAACCACTTGGCAGATCCATCACAATTTCATCAGCTACTTTAGGTGCTGCAAAAATATCATCCAATTTCAAGCGAATGCCTTGCGCGCCATCAGGTAAGCGTAACAACGTTGATGCATCATTCAAGGCAATGTAGCCCATCATCGAATCGACCTCAGCACCAATGCTGAAAATGCCCACAATTTTGAAACGTTTAAAACGCGGTACCACACCCGCAGGTGATGGTGTTGCCTCAGGTAAAACCAAAGTCACACTATCATTTAAACCTAAACCTAAGGCATCGGTCATTTGTTTGCCTAAAACAATACCAAACTCACCTTTTTTTAAGTTATCAATACCGCCTTCAACCATGTGGTCTTGGATAATCGAAACCTTTTTTTCATATTGAGGTTCGATCCCCGTGACCATAATTCCAGCCACTTGGCCTTGTGCCGTAAGCATCCCCTGCAATTGAGTAAACGGTGCTACGCCTGTGACGTGTTCCTTTGTCTCAATTTTTTTTGCAAGTTCAGGCCAATCTGTTAAAATTTGTGTTGAAGAAACAGTGGCTTGAGGTATCATTCCAAGTACACGTGTTTTCAACTCTCGGTCGAAACCATTCATTACAGATAAGACTGTAATAAGTACAGCCACACCCAGTGTTAGACCGATCATCGAAACCAGTGCAATAAAAGAAATAAAGTGGTTGCTACGCCGTGCGCGAGTATATCTCAACCCTATATACAGCGAGATTGGTTTAAACATACCATCTAGTCCGAGGTCATAATTATGGAAAATTTACAGCATCAAAACGTTCAACCAGAACGTCGTGTGATGTCACGAATCGATGCGGCCTTGAGAATTAACTATCAGATCATTTCTGATGATGTTGCCCTGAATGACCCTTACGATCCTAATTTTGTTTTACCGCGCTATTTTCTACTACTCGCAGAATTAGATCAATTTGATCATGCACTAAACTACGAATTAGAACAATTATCTGAAAAAGATCAACAAATTGCTCGAATCTTATCCCTATTTAACCAGAAATTAAACCTGATCACGGGGTCTTTGTACGACACAATTGTACAAACCATGTTACCTACGCCTGAACATGTGAACTTTTCAGAAAGTGGTTTGAGTTTCTATAGTGAAAAACAAATTCAAGATGGTACTTATATACATTTAACCTTGAGCCACCCTGAAAACTTCTTCCATATTGCAGCCATCGCACAAGTGGTGTACAGCAATGAAGAAGAAAATGGCAAGTGCCGTACGGGAGCATACTTTATTACCTTGCACCCGCAAGATCGTGTCAAATTGGCCGACTGTATTTCTTTGACGGTCGAAGATCATTAAAGCCAGAACCTTGGACTAGTTTTGGCTTTTTAACTTTTGGGCAAGTTTACGACTTGCCTGAAGATCTTTGTAAAAGTAAACGAACAAACCTGACAATAAAACCACTGCACCCAAAATCACCATCATCGAAAGTTTTTCCTGATTCAGTACAGCACCTATAAATAGAGCAATCATCGGCGTCATGACGGTAGTCAGCGATAAAGTCGTGGGTTGAATTTTCTGCACCAATTTAAAATAACAGAACATCGCAATCAATGACGCCATGACGACCGTATATAGCAGTGCCAAGCAAGTTTTCAAACTGGGCATTTGCTGCGGTACATGCTGCCAAATAAATGGCACAATACAGATAGCCGCTAATGTCGACACCAAAATTGAACCTGTCGCTTGTGCAACGGGTTCAATATTCGCATTGACTTTTTTCACCCAAAAAATAGAGGCTGCATAAGAAAATACACTAAGTAACATAAGCCCAATCCCAAACGGATGGACATGCTGTGCTGTACCTGCAAGGCAAATTATCGCAAGTCCTAGCAGCGCAATACACATTCCAAGCCACTGCATCGCACTCAAATAGCTCTTAAAGTAAAAACGTCCGATCAGCCCTGCCATAATCGGTGCTAAGCCAAACATCAATGCAATCATGCCTGAACTAATATAGTTGGTGGCAACATAGGTAAAAAACTGCGAGCCAATCAAGCTAAAAGAACCAGCCAAATAGCTATGCCAAGCGACTTTATCGGTGGGAAACTGTCGCTTTAAGACCAATAACAAACAAATAGCCAAAGGCAAAGCGATGAAAAAACGTAATACCAACGCCCACAGCATATGTAAATCGGTCACACTCCACACAATCGCTAAAGGGGTTGTGGACCAAATAAAAACCAATAATCCATAGGTTGCCATCAGATTGGCTTTAGAAGACATAATCAGCTCGATGCTAAAGTGCAGTTTTACGTTTTTGCTTTTGAATCGTTTGATCTAAAGAACTAGAAAATTCGCGTTTATCACGCTCAGAAATAGGTGGTGGCCCACCCGTGTTTACACCTGCTCCACGTAATGAATCCATAAAATCACGTAAATGTAGGCGGGCTTTGACATTAGCGGTAGTGTAGATTTCACCACGTGGGTGAATTGCGATTCCACCCTTTTCAATCACTTGTGCCGCTAGCGGAATGTCTTGTGTCATCACAATATCATTCTCTTTCATGCGTTCGATGATTTCTTTATCCGCGGCATCCGCCCCACTCATCACTTGAATTGAATTTATACGAACGGAAGGCGTAATCCCGACATTTTGATTGGCCACAAAGGTCACTTCAAGCTGATAACGATCTGAAGCACGTAAAATCACTTCACGTAAAATTTTAGGCAATGCATCTGCATCGACCCAGAGTTTAAATGGCAGCACTGCACATCCATAAACAAAAGAAACTGCCTTAGTCTAACAAACTCAGTGCTTGAGCATAATAGATAAAACCGCTCAAAATCACTTATACAAAGCTTACTTCATACTTTTTAAGTATCAGGTGAAAATACTTTGCTCTTTTATCTGTCAAATAAAGTAAGGCTTTACTCTTTTTTGATGATTTTCCAGTAAAAATAAAATATAGGACTTGAAATATAGAAATAACCCTCGATTTAATAGGGATATATAACCTCATTCAATCGTGCATATGAACAATCAAAATAGTCCAGAAATAATCACCATTGATGACCAAAACTTTGGTAGCCACGTCGAGCATTGGAATTTACTCACAGATAACCCTGCACAAGATGTCCCTAAATGGTTAGGTTTAGCTTTAAATGCACCAATCATGCCGATGGGTTTATGCCAAACTGAACAAGATATGGATGCAGGTTGCTGGCTCATTCAAGGTCCAAGTCAAGCGGCTGTTCAGCTGACTCAAGTCATCGCGGTTGAAGACAATAAACCTAAAGCCGTTAAAACTGCATTTCCAAGTTTTAATAGCCCCTATAAAATGTCTGCTGTGGTTGAACGCATCATTCGCAGTGAATCCAATACACAAGCCGTTTTACGCTTAAACTTAGGCAATAACAGTATCGTCTATGCTTATGACAGCCTGTATAGCGTCAATCATGCTCAATACCAAAAAGACCAAACCTATATTGCACATCTCAATGCATGGGCATATGAACTAGAAGCAGTCGCAGAGCACGAGCAACTGGTGGTTGATGACCCGGCATCGATTAAACATCATCGTGCCTTGAACGATATTTTGGCAGCAAACAATGGTATTGCTCCTGCAAATCTACAAGAGCAGATTGATGCATGGGAACCAAAGTCGGATGATGACAAAGAACCTGTGACTGTCGATTTTTCAAAAATGGTTGCTTATTTGTATGGTGAAAAGATCGGTCAGGAAGATGAAGCATGGTTCCAAGGGAATATTGTTGGCAAAACCAGCATGCAATTTATGGAACAAGACTACACTCTGCTTGATGTTGCCTTGATTCATGAAGACAACCAACCTGCAACACTGATTCGTATTGCCACTAAAAATCCAGAGTATGCCAACTTTAACATTGGACAATACATTCGCGGCAATATTTGGATTCAAGCTAATATTTATGGGTTAAATCAATAGTTTACAAAAAGAAGCCAACGCAACCTATGCTAGATCAATGTATAGGCAGCGTTGGCTTCTTTATTTATATCAATACGATTTATTTTAATTTGAATTCATTTGTATAAAACTTATCCACATACTTTATTATCTCTTGTTATTTTAAATTCATTTAAAAGCACATTTATCCACAGTTTTAAATTCAATTATCTTATTTTAACAATTAATAATAAAATCCTAAATTCTATGACTTTCATATAGTTAGTTATTGGTAGCTGCTAGCTTCTGAGTTAATTCAGTATAAACTTGAATATTTAAGTGATTATGTATAGTAGTAATCTGATTATTTTTAATTAGTACTTTATTTAAGCATTTTTTTATGTTAAAAATACAAACATGCAATAGAATTTTAACGATAATTAAATCGGAATAAAAACTTCCATGAAAATTATGCAAGAAGAAAATATACAGCATGTGGAACATCAATTAGAAAAGCGTTATCAGCTTGACGCTTATTCGTGCATGTTTTTTGTGTTAGGCATGATGATTTCTGCCTACTTCTTACATCAGTTCATCCTCTAACTGATTTCACGTCGCAGCCCAATTCAAAAAAGCCAACTTTGTTGGTTGTTTTATATCTAAAAATATCTGCTACGCCGTATCACTGGATCATTCTTTCCATGTTCTATGCTAAGAAACATGGCACCCACAAAATTACTTGTATCTCATAAGCAAAGTTGCTCCCTCTCCCCCTTAATTGTCGCACTCACCTACCACCGCACAAATCGTTAAAAAGTTTTAGGCATTTAGATATGCCTGCAATTACAAAACAGCAATTTTAGGTATAAAAAAACCTGCAAGTCTAAACTTACAGGCCTCTGAAAATACTATAAAAATTAGAACAAACGGTTCATACCATTTAAGGTCGCTACACGGTAAGCTTCAGCCATCGTAGGATAGTTAAATGTCGTTTCTACGAAATAATTGATGGTATTGTTTGGACTATTCATCACCGCTTGACCAATGTGAATAATTTCCGAAGCGTTATTACCGAAGCAATGTACACCTAGTACTTCCAAAGTTTCGCGGTGGAATAAAATTTTCAATTCACCCACTGTGTCACCCGTAATTTGCGCACGCGCCAAATGACGGAAAGAAGCCTGACCGACTTCATACGGAATTTTTTCTTCGGTTAACTCTTGTTCAGTTTTACCAATTGAAGAAATTTCTGGAATGGTATAAATTCCTGTCGGAATATCGACCACAGGTTCTACCCCCACTTCACCGCTCATGTTTGCACCTGCGCAACGACCTTGGTCATAGGCAGCAGAAGCCAGTGAAGGCCAACCAATCACATCACCCGCAGCGTAAATATTTTCCACTTCGGTTTGGTATTGATCATTGACTGTAATTTGACCACGGCTGTTTGGCGTAATACCAACATTTTCTAGACCTAAGCCATCCGTATTTCCAGAACGACCGTTACACCACAAAATAGCATCTGCTTTAATTTTCTTACCGCTTTGTAAATGCAACACCACGTGATCATCATACGTTTCAAGATGATCAATTTGCTCATTATGGCGAATCAAGACACCTTGTTGACGTAAGTGATAAGACAAAGCATCAGAAATTTCATCATCTAGATAACTCAGCAATTTATGCTGTGTATTAATCAAGTCAACTTTATGATCTAGTCCAATGAAAATAGACGCATATTCACAGCCAATCACACCCGCACCATAAATGATGATTTTTTGGATCGAATAATCAAGGTCTAAAATTTTGTCCGAATCGAATACACGCGGATGATTAAAATCAAGCGCCGCAGGACGGTATGGACGGCTACCCGTTGCGATCACGATTTGTTTACACATGATCGTTTCTTTGATGCCTTCAGGGCTAAATACTAAAACCGTATTTTGGTCTTGAACATAGGCACGACCATGGTAAATATCAATTTTGTTGCGGTCATAAAAACGTGAGTGTGTATCAACCTGTTGTTGAATCACTTTATGTGCATTTTGAAGCACTTGCTTCATTGTAAACTGACGCCAGTCACCCATTTTTTTAAACATTGGGTCACGGCGATAACGGATAATACTCGATACCGTTTGACGTAAAGCTTTACTTGGAATGGTCCCCACGTGGGTACAGTTACCACCGAGCTGCTCACGTACATCCACAATAGCAACACGCTTTCCAGATTTGGCAAGTTTCATTGCCGCGCCTTCACCCGCAGGGCCTGAACCTAGAACGACTGCATCGTACTTAACGAAAGTTCCACCAACGACCTCTTTTTTACGTGGCATTCAACGCTCCTTCTTCAAAAACTTATTACTTATCTTGGGCATATTATGACGTAATTGCAGGCAATTTGCTGTATTTAGCTTACATATATTAAGTGATAACCACATTTAGTAAATGAATAGTATTTCCGCCCTATCAATTCTCATTTCCGCTATACTAATACTGCTATTTTTAGCATCTCCCCCGTCAAAAACAGTGGAATAGTTGAATATGTCTGAAAACCGTAAACCTGAGCAGGGTATCAAACTTCGTGGCGCAGAAAAGGTCGCGCGTATACCTGTAAAAGTTATTCCTACGGTTGAAACGCCACGCAAGCCGGATTGGATTCGCGTGAAAATGGCAGCACCCGAAGAAGTGCAACGCATTAAATCAACCCTACGTGAACAAAAACTACATACCGTTTGTGAAGAAGCTGCGTGTCCAAACCTACCTGAATGTTTTGGTGGCGGTACTGCAACCTTTATGATTATGGGTGACATTTGTACACGTCGTTGTCCTTTCTGCGACGTGGCACATGGCCGTCCAAACGCACTTGACGCAGACGAACCACGGCACATGGCAGAAACAATTTCAAACTTAGGTTTGAAATATGCTGTGATTACCTCTGTAGACCGTGATGACTTACTTGACGGTGGTGCGCAGCACTTTGTTGACTGTATTAAAGAAGCACGTGCATTAAGCCCAAATACTTTACTCGAGATTTTGGTACCTGACTTTCGTGGTCGTATGGACATTGCGCTTCGCATTATGACTGAGTGCCCACCTGATGTGTTTAACCACAACATTGAAACGGTGCCGCGTTTATACAAAGCAATGCGTCCGGGTTCAGACTACCAACACTCTTTAAATCTGCTAAAAATGTTTAAAGAGTATTGCCCTGACGTTCCAACCAAATGTGGTTTGATGGTCGGTATTGGTGAAACTGAAGAAGAAGTCATTTCACTTTTAGATGACTTGCATGCACATGGCGTTGACTATGTAACGATTGGTCAGTATTTACAACCTTCAAAAGAGCATGCACCGATTGATCGCTTCGTTACACCAGAAGAATTTGAACGCTACACTGCACATGGTCAAAAGCTGGGCTTTAGAAATATTTGGGCAGCGCCAATGGTTCGTTCAAGCTACTTCGCTGACCGTCAATACTATGGCGAACCTGTACCAGCAGTACGTCGCAAAGCAGATCCTGCGAAAAAGATTGCTGTTCAAACGATTGAAGCTTAATTTTCTTTCGTGTTAAACAGTTAAACGCAAAAATTAAAAGCCCTCATATGAGGGCTTTTTTATTACGAACGTTGTTCTTTATATTTTTCAATTACGTATTCATACATTTCTAACACAGTCATTGTTCAATAAACGTCCTAATCTAATTCAAAGTCTAAAATAAACGTGATGCTACACATCACATCAAATTCATTTTATTACACCTTTTTAGTCTACGTTTTGCCTTATTTTCCGTGGAATTCTATAAAACGTATGACTCACCTCACGGTGTAAACAACGGGAGGTTTCAATGGGTTTCATTTTCTCCATTCTGTTTTTAATCTGTATCCTTTGGGCTATTTTTTATTTTGAACTCAGTCGCTTACTTAGCACTGTAATGATTATTTTTACATCCCTCTTCACTGCTATTTTTATCAGTCCGTGGTCATTACTTCTAGGTCTGCCCTTAATTCTTCTCAGCCTGATTGTGGTTATTGATCCATTACGAAAGTCTTTAATCACGCAACCTGCCTATAAAGCTTTAACCAAAGCCATGCCGAGTATGAGCAGTACCGAACGGGAAGCATTGGATGCAGGCACCAGTTGGTGGGAAAAAGAATTATTTATGGGTGCACCTGACTGGAAAAAATTTGATGGTTATGTCTACCCAACTCTGTCTGCTGAAGAGCAATCCTTCTTAGATCATGAAGTTGAACACCTTTGTGGTTTACTGAATGAATGGGAAATTCATCATCACTTAAAAGATCTTCCTGTTGAGGCATGGCAATACATCAAAGAACAAGGCTTTTTAGGTTTAATTATTCCCAAAGAATACGGCGGTCGTGCGTTTAGCTCCTTTGCCCAAAGCCGCATCATGAGTAAAATCTCTTCACGTTCACTGACCACTGCCGTCAGTTGTATGGTGCCCAACTCTCTAGGCCCAGGTGAGTTGCTTTTACATTATGGAACTGAGGAACAAAAACAACGCTACTTACCTGGACTCGCTAAGGGTGAAGAAATCCCCTGCTTTGGTTTAACAAGCCCTGAGGCTGGTTCAGATGCGGGTGCAATACCGGACACAGGCGTGGTCTGCTATGGCGTGTTTGAAGGCCAAGAAGTACTCGGTTTACGTATGAATTTTTCAAAACGCTGGATTACACTGGCGCCTATTGCGACTGTGATTGGTCTCGCTTTTAAACTCTATGACCCTGATGGACTATTAGGCGATGCAAGCAAAACTGAATATGGCATCACCTGCGCCTTATTACCTGCCAGTCATGACGGCGTCCAAGTCGGTGCGCGACATAATCCCGGTTCACCCTTTATGAATGGCACGGTCGATGGACAAGATGTTTTTATCCCACTCGATTGGATTATTGGTGGGGTGGAAAATGCAGGTAAAGGTTGGCGCATGCTGATGGAATGCTTAGCTGTAGGTCGTGGGATTTCTTTGCCAGCACTCTCCACTGCTTCAGCTGAAATGGCCTATTTAAGTGTCGGTGCTTTTGCCAAAGTTCGCCAACAATTTAAAATTTCTGTGGGAAATTTTGAAGGCGTGCAAGAAGCCACCAGTGATATTGCCAGTGGTGCGTATATGTTAGAAGCTTTTCGCTATATGGTGACTTGTGGTTTAAATGAAGGTGGAAAACCTGCTGTGATGACAGCTATGGCCAAATACTATGCCACCGAAACCATGCGTAAAATTGTCAATCATGGGATGGATGTCGTTGGCGGACGGGCAGTACAAATGGGGCCGCGCAATTTTTTAGCATTGAATTATCAAGCCATCCCCATTTCAATTACCGTTGAAGGGGCCAATATTTTAAGCCGTTCTTTGATGATTTTTGGTCAAGGCTCAATGCGCTGTCATCCTTATTTATATGAAGAACTTCAACTCCTTCAAGCAGAAGATACAAAGGCAGCTTTAGCGCCTTTCGACACGCTACTTTTTAAACATTTGGCTTATACCTTTAACCGCACAGCACGTTCATTCAGTTATGGCTTATTCGGTGGCCCTTCAAATGCTTCCGCACAGACAGATGCTTTCTCACGTCCTTTTTACAAAACCATTAACCGTTTCAGTGCAAACTTCGCCTTAACCGCAGACCTGTGTTTAGGCTTACTTGCAGGCGATATTAAACGCAAAGAAATGCTTTCAGGGCGTTTGGCTGACATTCATGCCCATCTATTTATCGCGACCGGTATTTTGAAGTTTTATGAAAAAGGACAACGTAGTGAGGTGGAACAACAGCATGCACAACTGGCTTTAGAAAAAGCATTTGTCCAAATTCAGGATGCATTTGATGGGCTATTTGCAAACTTTCCTATGCGAGCAGCAGCTTGTGTAGTCAAGCTCATCTGTTTCCCTTTTGGTCGTGTTGCCCAACCACCAAGTGATCAGCTAAAAACGCAATTAGGACTTTCGATCATGGAAAATAATCCTTTCCGTGAGCAACTGAAGCAGCATGTTTTTTACAATACCGATCCCAATGATGTCTTTGGGCGTATGGAAAATGCCTTCCAAGCAGCATTAAAAATTGATCCTCTGTGGACGAAGTTTAAAAAAGCGGAGTCTAAAGGACAATTTAAAGGCTTAGATTTTGAATCACATATCCAACATGCACTTGAAACAGAATTCATAAGTCCTGAAGAAGCAGATCAGTTGATTCATTACAATGCTCAACGCTTCGATAGTATGCTCACAGACATTTTCGATCATGAGCTTGAACAGACACTAGATTTAAAGAATCCCTACCATACAAAAGCTTCCGATATTCAACCATAACCCTCTCATCGGTTTTTGAAACTCCTAAAAGATAAAAGTCCGTTTACGGGCTTTTATCTTATCCACACACTATAAACCATAGCATCGAAGCGAAGTTTTAAATCCAATACACGTTTAAACGATAGTAGAACTCTTCCACTTCCAAACGGACTTGATATCCCAGTTGGGTAAGTTCTGCTGAAAGATGACGAATATCTTCTAAGAGTAAATGTTTTGGCAATACGGTAAATACCGCAGTATTTCCCTGTTTCGCATTCTCCTCAATTAGTGATGCTAAACGTAATTTATAGATCTCAATATCTAAATACGCTTGGTTTGACATAATTTTTGCCTGTTCGGCATTAATAAAAGCAGCCATCTTTTCCTCCAAATTCGCCCAAGTATTGACTATGAAACTAACGCAGAACAAAACAGCATATAACGTGATCTGGTAACACTGTGTAGTTATTCTTAAAAATAAATAAAGATAAGAATCAAGTCGATTTAAAAAGACAGCCACTACAATCCAAATTTCTCTATTAACCAAACTCACTTACCGTTATAGAAAATAAATAAAGTTACTATCTATTTTATTTAAATAATAATTGTTATCATTTGCAATATTGTTTACTAATACACCAACTGTCTTCCATGAATAGCACCACTCAAATTGATGCCTTGGTTCATTCGGAAAAAGTCCGTCCGAAGCCTGCCAAAAAGAAGAAAGTCGACACACCCGTTAGCTACCGTCTGATAGTGTTATATCGATTTGCACTTGCCTTGCTTGGAGGTTATCTCCTTGCTGCGCTCTCTGCGTTAACTATTGCTAAAGTATTTATTGCAAATCCTGTGAATGCGGCCATGAGCGCCACACTCATTGCATTTTGTCTTAACTGTGCTGCCTTTATTTGGGTCTTTATGGTTCAAAAAACCTTAAAAGCAACGCTCGGCATTGCTGTGCCATGTATTGCACTGTATGCCCTACTCAAATTTTTAGGATAGTTTTTCAATGCGTGTTGATCAAAAAGCGGAAGGACCGCGCCAATCCATGTCATGGTTACATACATGGGCCAGTCTCATTTTAGGGTGGCTGCTGTATGCAATTTTTGTGACTGGAACCCTGAGTTTTTTCCAAAATGAAATTTCTACTTGGATGAAACCAGAAACACATCAATCTATACCTGCGCAGTCTCAAGTGCAACAAATGCAGGTCGCGCTCAACTATTTACAGAAAAACCACCCTGATGCAGGCAGTTGGAATATCCAACTGCCCAACTCACGCCAAACCACAACTGAAGTAACTATTCGTGCCGTTGGTGAAGACCCGAAAGCACGTCGTGGTGGAAAACGCATCACCTTAGACAGTGCGACTGGCGAAATAATTGAACCACGGGATACGCGTGGTGGTGGGTTCCTGTACCGTTTCCATTTTGAATTGTACGGTTTACCCCGTCTGTGGACGCGTTGGTTGGTCGGGATTGCCACCATGTTCATGTTGGTCGCAATTGTTAGCGGCATCATTACCCATAAAAAAATCTTTAAAGATTTCTTTACCTTTCGCTCTGGCAAAGGTCAGCGTTCATGGCTAGATGCACACAATGCAACCGCTGTTTTTGCATTGCCTTTTCATCTAATGATTACCTTTAGTGGCCTACTACTGCTCATGTTTATGTTCATGCCTTGGGGGATTAACCAAGCTTATGAAAATCGACAACAGTTTTTACGTGACCAACAGGCAAGCATGATTGAGCTGCCCCAAAAGGCTGAAGATGTGCAGGGCGAAGATCGAAGTCAACGCGACGGCGAAAGAGTGGCTCGTGGAGAACGCGGACAGCAACGCGGTGAACATGCTCAAGGTCGTGGTGAGGAACGTCCAAAACCCGAACTCCGCCCTGCCCCACTGACAGACTTAGCGCCAATTATGGCAGCAGTAAAACAACAGTGGAAAGACAATCCAATTGCTTCAATTAACATTATTTCACCCAATACAGACCAAGCCAAAATTGAGTTGCGTGCTTTACGTGCTGAAAGTGTCGCGCATCGCAATGTGTATGCAACACTCAATTACAATGGGGTCACGGGTCAAGACGAAACGGATAAAAATATACGAATCAAAAATCCATCGATTCCAAGTGGCATCTATAACGTGGTCACCGTCTTACACGAAGCACGTGGCCTCGACTTGGCTCTTCGCTGGTTGCTATTCTGTTCGGGCATTTTAGGTACGCTCATGGTGGCGACAGGTCTGATCCTTTGGTGTGTAAAACGTGCACCCCAACAGCAGAAACAAGGCTATAAATCGTTTGGTTTCCGACTGGTTGAAGTCCTGAATATTGCGGCCATTATTGGTTTACCTTTGGCCTGCGCGGCATATTTTTATGCTAACCGTTTCATTCCAGCAGACATAGAAATGCGCCTGAACTGGGAAATTCGTAGCTTCTTTACAATATGGTTACTCACGCTAATTTATGCCATTTTCCGTACCCACCGCCAAGCATGGTTAGACTTACTTTTATTGGCAACAATCGCTTTCGCCCTGCTGCCAGTGGTCAACTTGATGACAGGCGGTCAAGCTTTGTGGAATAGTATTGCACAGGGTCAATGGATGATTGCATCGGTTGATTTAGCCATGTGGGTAATGGCAGTGATTTTCTATTTCGCTTATGACAAAGTTAAAAAACATCAAGGTTTGCCGAACAAAAAAGTGAAAGTACCTGTTCAGGAGGCCAAAGCATGATTTGGTTTCTGGTCATTTGGGCTTTAGCAGCCTTAGGTTTTTTTGCTCTTGCCAGCAGTATGTCTAAGCACCAAAAGCAAATCTTTGCTAAAGAACTGACGCTTCAGCAAACACGCTTAGCAACCACTGTGGGTTGGTTACTGTTAATTGTTTCTTTGCTCATTTGCTTAACACAAGGACATTGGAGCACCGAAATCAGTTATTGGGTCGGCGTGATTAGCTTCGCAGCACTGTTTGTTGGACTTTGCTTGAGTTATTTTGAGCAAAAAATTAAGAATATTGCTGTTTCAGTTTTACTCTTATTTATATTCAGCCTAACTTTGCACCTGATCTGAGCCTAAAAGCCAATCTTCGGATTGGCTTTTTCACTTGAAAGCATTAGGCTATCCACAGTTTAAATCTTTGGTTATTTGTATGCCTCAATCTCCTAAAATTCCTGCTGAATTGGTCAACCTCGCAACAACGGGTAATAGTGATGCGCAATTTGAACTTGCTGAACTGTATATGCAAAGTGAAAATGAAGATGACATTACCCTTGCAGAAGAATGGGCACTCAAAGCAGCAGCATTGGGTCATGTAGAAGCCATGTATTGGCTGGGTGAAGGTTATGCTTTTTATGCCAAAGAACTTCGCGAAGAAGATCCAAGCGAAGCTGAAACCTACTTTGGGCATGCCCATCACTGGTTAAAACAAGCCGCTGAACTCAAACACCCTACTGCAATATTAGAGTTGGCTGGTTTTTACCGTCGTGGTGATATGGTTGAAAAGGATGTCGCTAAATCGATTGAACTGGTACAACAAGCAGCGGAACTGGGTGAAGCTCAAGCCATGCGTGATTTGGCATTTATTTATGAAAATGCATTAGGTATCGATGCAGATGAAGAAAAAGCCAAATACTGGCACGACAAGGCGGATGCCGCAGAACAAGAATAAACACAAGTCCTCCTTTGATGTCATGCCAGTTAGTGAATAAACTGACTGGCATTTTTTAAAATTCATTCGATGGGCCATAAGGTCATCCGCAACCTAAGCAAGAATAAAAGCAATGCTTTTATTTGCAGCGTAAGACGAAGTAATCGCCTTTAAAATGAATTGTTTTTGCAACAAAAGGCGCTCTGCATTCAGAAAGTGAACAGATTTTGCGGATGACAAATGTTTTTGGTTCTTTTACCGAAACAAAAGAACTCCCCAAAAATTGGACTTAAAACTTACGCACAAAAATAATATCCAAATCCTGCTTCGGTACAAAATTCTTTTCTGTCATTTGAAATTGTGTCGAACTTATCTTTTTCACCTGACCATTCCAACAAAATGAAACCAACTCATTCGGGTCACGCTCAATGGTCAGCTTAAAGCTTTGAATTGGTTTCGCCCAATTTTCACCCGTTTTTAAGATATAGCCCAAGGCTTGATAAGGTGCATATTGCGACTTGGCCTTGTTCAAACCCGCTTTGAAGTTTGGATCCATACAATAGGTTTTTTCATCTTCTTCTGGATATAAAGAGACCGAACCACCGACCAATGGCATGTATTCATGTTGTACATGGGTCAACGCATTGGCCTTAAACTTCTGCTGCCAACTATAAATGATTTGCGATTCCCAATAAATTTCATCATCCGCCTGATAGGGCTTTAAAAGCTGCTGCACTGTTTTGTCCTGACAACGATACAAACGCTGATTAAGCGTAGAGTCTTGTTGCAATAACCACGGATACATCAAATCTCGATCTGAAAAACCACATTTTTTCAAACCTGCAGTCACATCGACAACGTCACCATTGGAATTGAAGTCACCACCTGCCGTTAAAGCGGGTAAAAATGCACGCACATGCGTTTCTGGCTGAATCTTTTGTGCATTGGCTTGTACTTTAAAGCTTTCAATCAATTGTTCGGTATGCGCAAAATCGCTTTCACGCGAACTGCCCACACGCGGCAAGGGAAATAGAACAGTTTCAGTAATATCTTGAGCGGTAAGATTTTTAAATTGGTAATTCACCCGAATGATGTTTTTACTGATAAACAAATCTTCACTTTGCATACTGATCTTTGGATTTTTCAGATATTGCACACCGCCTGTTGCCACAAAACCCGTACTGTCATTAGCACTGATCTGCATAGAGATGAACACGCATAGTCCGAGGATCTTTTTCATTTTAATCTTCTTCTTTAATGTTTAATGTTCTGCATGAGTCTCAAAGTTTGCATTATCAATAATGATCACCTGACGACAAATGCCTTCGGCTTTTCGCTGTTGTTCAAATACAGATGCAGGCATCGCATCAAAACTGTCAAAGAAACAGATTTCTTGTTCATCTATAGAATAAACCAGTGAATGGTTTCCAATGCCGTCTAAAGTATCGTAATAGACAATGACAAATTTATTTTGTTCAAATGCCTGTTGGATTTGTTGGTAATTGATGGCCGCTAAAACTGGTAGTTTTAGTTGCTCAGCTTCTGCATAACTCAATTTTTCTTGTTCTTGAAGATCAGGATCTTCATCGGTATAGAAATGCACATTAAAACCAAACTTTTTTAAACCTACAGCCAAGCCTATCGTTGTGGTACCAAACGTTGCATCATAAGCACAGACATCAATCAATTGTTCAATCTCTGCATCTATACCCAAATGTTGCAAAATCATCCATATTGCATAGATACCGCCATTGGCTTCAAGGTTCATTAAGGATTCAGGGATATTCACGGCCATAACACAATTCATAAAAGATGATTGTGTTGATAATAAACAAAACATCGTTGGAACTAAATCAATTTCCAAGTACAATACTTCGCTAGTCGAGGGATGCTGCGACTTTTTTACAGGTACATAAATGTGAAATCGCTAGGCTCGACGATCCGGTTCAAATCCCTTTTGAATCAACAACGGCATCCGCGAACTGAATGATCAATTTTTTATATTAGGAGATCGTGATGAACGCGGTTACTGCTTCATTTACAGATTACAAAGTTGCTGATATTTCACTCGCTGACTACGGCCGTAAAGAAATCAAACTTGCTGAAGCAGAAATGCCAGCACTTATGGGTCTACGTAAGCGTTATGCTGCTGCAAAACCACTTGCTGGTGCAAAAATCCTTGGTTGTATCCACATGACCATTCAAACTGCGGTTCTTATTGAAACCCTAGTTGAATTAGGCGCAGAAGTTCGTTGGACATCTTGTAACATCTTCTCTACTCAAGACCATGCTGCTGCGGCAATTGCGGCTTCTGGTGTACCTGTATTTGCTTGGAAAGGCGAAACAGAAGAAGAATATGTATGGTGTTTAGAGCAACAAATCAATGTGAATGGTACGCCTTGGGATGCCAACATGATTTTGGATGATGGCGGTGACTTAACTGCTCTTGTTCATGAAAAATATCCTGCGGTATTGGCTAAAATTCACGGTATTACTGAAGAAACTACCACAGGTGTCCAACGTCTACTTGAAATGTGGAAAGACGGTTCTCTTAAAGTTCCAGCTATCAACGTCAACGATTCAGTAACTAAATCTAAAAACGACAACAAATACGGTTGCCGCCATTCACTAAATGATGCGATTAAACGTGGTACAGATATGCTTTTATCTGGACGTCGTGCACTTGTAATCGGTTACGGTGACGTAGGTAAAGGTTCTGCTCAATCTCTTCGTCAAGAAGGCATGATTGTACGTGTAACTGAAGTTGATCCTATCTGTGCAATGCAAGCATGTATGGACGGTTACGAAGTTGTTGCTCCGTACAAAAACGGCGTTCAAACAGGTAAAAAAGAAGACATTAACCTTGACCTTCTTCAAAACACCGACCTAATCGTAACTACAACGGGTAACTACCACGTATGTGACGCTGCAATGTTAGATACATTAAAAGCAGGTGCAGTGGTGTGTAACATTGGTCACTTTGACACTGAAATCGACACGAACTACTTACGTGGTTACAAGTGGGTTGAAGTGAAGCCACAAGTACACCAAGTGTATCGTTCTGAAAATGACAGCGACTACTTAATCCTTCTTTCTGAAGGCCGCCTAGTGAACTTGGGTAATGCAACAGGTCACCCATCACGTGTTATGGATGGTTCTTTTGCTAACCAAGTCTTAGGTCAAATGCACTTATTCGCTGAAAAATTTGCGGATCTTGCTGAAGATCAAAAACAAGCGGCTATTCGCGTAGAACTACTTCCTAAGAAATTAGATGAAGAAGTGGCTGCGGCAATGGTTGCTGGTTTTGGCGGTGTGTTAACAACTTTGACTCAATTACAAGCAGATTACTTAGGTGTTCAAGTTGAAGGCCCATTCAAGTCAGATGCTTATAAATACTAAGTTTTATATTTCCCCTCATCCTAGCCTTCTCCTAGTGGGAGAAGTGACTTTTCATTATTAATACAATTAATAGTGAAAGTCCCCTCTCCTGTAAAGCGGGTTTTAAGCACTGCTTTAAAGCTACGCGCAAGTGAGGGGCAAGGAAGAGGTCTAAATAAAAAGCATTTATAAAAAAGGATTTGAACATGTCGAAACACATTCCTATTTCTTTTGAGTTTTTCCCGACCAAAACGGATGCGGGCGCAGAAAAACTGAAAGTCGTACACCAAGAATTACAGCTGCTAAACCCAGAATTTTTCTCAATTACCTATGGTGCAGGTGGTTCAACCCGTGAACGTACCTTAGCAGCGATTGCAGAATTTAATGGTAAAGGCACACCAGTTGCCCCTCACCTGTCTTGTATTGGTGATGACAAAGAACGTATTGCTGAGTTACTCGACATTTATAAAGATCAAGGCATTGACCGTATTGTGGCGCTGCGTGGTGACTTACCTTCAGGTCAAGTCGGCCTAGGCGAATTACCTTATGCCACAGATTTGGTTCGCTTTATTCGTGAACATTCGGGCGATCATTTCAAAATTGAGGTTGCCGCTTATCCAGAAATGCACCCTCAAGCAGATAGTTTTGACCTAGACATTCAACGCTTTTGCGACAAAGCCAATGCAGGTGCGAATGCCGCACTGACTCAGTTCTTCTTTAATCCAGATGCCTACTTCTACTTTGTCGATCGCATTCAAAAAGAAAGCGTGAACATTCCTGTAGCCCCAGGCATTATGCCAATTACCAATGCCAGCAACTTGATTCGCTTTGCCGATGGCACAGGCGCTGAGATTCCACGTTGGATTCGTAAGCAACTGGCAACTTATGGTGATGACACTGCCAGTATTAAAGCATTTGGTCATGAAGTGATTGTGAAACTTTGCGAACGCCTGATTGCAGGTGGCGCACCGAGTTTGCACTTCTACACCATGAATACAACTGATCCTACCCGTCAGCTTGTACTAGACCTCGGTTTAGCATAAGTATTTAAACTAGATTCACCCTATTTGAGAGTAAAACCGAATGCCTCGTTTTTTTATGGAAGCAGAACTCAATGTTGATCACACTGTCGAACTGACTGAAACTGTGTTTCACCACTGGGTAAAAGTTTTGCGCGCTCAAGTCGGTGAAACGGCTACCTTGTTTAATGGACAAGGTGGCGAATATGAAGTGACCTTAAGTGACGTTGCTAAAAAGTCAGCATCAGTTCAGGTCACTGCTTTTAACCCAACCAATCGTACGCCTGCGTTTAAAACTTTACTCGGTCAAGTCATGAGTAAAGGTGATCGTATGGACTATGTCATTCAAAAGGCAGTTGAATTAGGCGTTTCCGAAATTCAACTATTAACGTCTGAACGTTGTGAAATGCGTTTGAAATATGACCGCGACCAAAAGAAGATTGATCATTGGCAAGGCATTGCCATAGCGGCTTGCGAACAATGTGGCATGAACATTGTTCCCACTATCCATGCTCCAGTCAGCTTAGACAAATGGCTCGTATCAGAATTACCTGCGACTCGACTTGTACTCGCTCCGAATAAAGAAAAACTCGATGTATTGGCGAATGCAACACCAAACATTGCACTCCTCATTGGGCCTGAAGGTGGTTTAAGTGAGGCTGAAATTACAACAGCCAATGAGCACGGTTTTATCAGCTGGTGTATTGGTGAGCGTGTATTACGAACTGAGACAGCACCGGTCGTCGCTTTGTCGATCCTCAACTACAATTTAGTGATTTAAATCACATAAACAGCCGAGTCACCCTTTTGTTCTGTTAATATATTGATTATTATGTACAACAATATTACCCTTGACTTATATCAAAACATAAATTGGTTGTGTTTTACACAATGTATTTAAATTTGAAAAAAGACACAACACAACGCCATTGGGTTATAAAAAAAATAAGGTTTCGCGATTCATGCCAGATATTTCTACAGAAAATCTTGATCGGCACTTGCAGACTGCGCAAATATCGCATTCCATTAGCCATCTTCGTTTCCTCATCAGTAGTTTACTGATTCTTAATTTTTATATTTTCTGTGCATATCACTATAATTTTTCTCAAGATTCTTTTTATTTTAACCTGTGGTTCTTTGTTTCTGAGTTTATCCTCAGCATTTTTTGGCTCGTGAACACCGTGTATTTCAACCCACGAAATCACTCTGCCAAACATGCGCACCGCTGGATTCAAGGCATCTGTTTAAGTATTGGTCTTTTGGTTGCAGCAGGCGTCGTCTGTATTTACTACTACTTACCCAGCCTATTTGGCAATTTTAACTATACAAATGCCCTACTCTTATCTGCACTCTTAGTTATTGTCACACAGACCGTTTGCCTCACCTATTTAACGCAGCGCATCAGTTATTTTTGTTTGGTTTTTATTCCATCCATCACCCCTTATGTTCTCTCGCAATTTATCAACTTCGATGCCAATCACACTCTTTTTCACCTTGCTGTAAACTTTATTCTGATTGTGATTTTGCTCTGTGCCAATGCCACCAACCGTATTAATCAGCACTTATCTCGTCTCTCAATTAAAAATCGAGAGCTAAAAAAAGAAGCTGAAAAACAAGTCGCTTGGACCGATGATTTATGCAAGCAGCTACAAAACGAAGTGAATAAATCCAAAGAAATTGAACAACAGTTACAACTGAATAATCAATTGCTTGAGCAAAAAGTACGTGAACGAACCTTTGACGTAAATCAAATCAATAAAGACTTGAAAAATAAGCAAGAAAACCTATCGCTTGCCCATGAAATTTCAGGTATTCGTCCTTGGGATTGGAATATTAAAGATCGGCTCATTTCCCTGACCAATCACAAACAAGAAAAAGTACTTAAAAATTCCACAGAGCATCAACTTCAGCTTCAGTACCTAATTCATCCAAATGATATTGCCACGTTTAAATCTGCAATGAAAAGTCATTTACGGGGTCATTCAGACCGCTATGAAGCCACTTATCGTGTGCAACATAATAACGGGAAATGGTACTGGGTACATGACACCGGACGTGTCATTGCTCGCGATCCAATCAGTCAAAAACCGTTACAAATGGTCGGTATTCGACGTGATATTCAACATGAAAAAAGCAACCAAGAACGTCTGCGACTAGCCGCGAGCGTCCTTGAACAAGCTGAACAAGGGATTTTCATCTTAGATGAAGACCTGCGTTATATCGACGTAAATCCGTTCTTTGAACGTTTGGCTGGCTTTGAAGCTGCACAAATTAATGGTAAACATCTGTTTGATATTGTTGCGAACTATAAGTCACATCAACGCAGCACACATAACCAAATCATTGGGCAACTCCTAAAAAAAGGCGAATACGACGGTGAACTTAATGAAAAGTTCCTGTCAGGCAAAGAGCTGTGTATTTGGATGCATCTGAATGCCATTACCGATGAGCAAGATCGTGTCACGCATTATATTGGTATCGTGTCCGATTTAACCGAGCGCAAACTACAAGAACAGCGTCTTTCCTATTTAGAAAACTACGATACGCTGACCGATTTACCCAACCGTTTTTACTATAACTATCAGCTTCATCAGTATTTGGTTTCTCAACAAGACAGCATTAAACAACTGGCGATTATTCGACTCAATATTGACCGTTTCCGCCCACTGAATGAATTCTTAAGCAATAATGGCGGCGATGAACTGCTGCGCCAAGTTGCTCAGCGCCTTCGTTTAACCAATGCTGAAGCCTTAATGGTGGCTCACTTAAATGGTGACGATTTTGCAATTGTATATGAGGTCTCTCATATTCGCCCCTCTGTTCAGGAGCATATTGATCGCATTAACAAAGCCTTTAGCCTGCCTTTTGATATTTTTGGTCAAGATCACATTATTACGCTTTCAATGGGGATTTCACAGTACCCCGAACATGGTCGTCAACTGGACTACTTAAACAACTGTGCAGAACAAGCACTGAGTGAAGCAAAACGCTTAGGTGGAAATGCCACAAAGTTCTACAGCCTGAGCAATACCGTTGCATTAGAAGAAGGGATTTATTTAGAGCGCGATTTAAGACTGGCGATACAAAACAATGAGTTGGTGGTTTACTACCAACCCAAAATCAACTTTCACGATCAGAAAATTTATGGTTTTGAGGCGTTGGTACGTTGGAATCATCCGAGCAAAGGAATTGTGCCACCAGGTCTCTTCATTCCGATGGCAGAAAAAACCAGCTTAATTTCAGACATTGGCCGCATTGTAATTTTACAAACCGCTAAGCAAATCAAAGAATGGAATAAATTGGGTTTTGATAATATCTGCGTCTCGGTCAATGTGGTTGCCCAACAATTACAACGTGGACAGCTTTTAAAAGACTTAGATGAGGCTCTTGATCGATACAAAATCAGTGGTAGTAGCCTCGAATTAGAAATTACAGAATCCACTTTGGTTGAAAACTCAGAAGCGGTGAAGAACCTCCTTGAAACCATCAAATCGCGTGGCATTCACATTTCTTTAGATGACTTTGGTACAGGTTATTCATCGCTGTCTTACCTAACTGACTTCCCTATCGATACCTTAAAAATTGATCGAAGCTTCATTTCAAAAATTGGACACTGCAAACAAGAAGCCATTGTGAGTGCCATGATTGCCATGGGGAAAGCCATGGGTATGACCGTGGTGGCGGAAGGAATTGAGACCGAACAACAACTGAGTTACCTACAAAACTTAGAATGTGATATCGCGCAAGGTTATTTATTTTCCAAACCTCTTCCGCAGCTCGATGCTACCCAATATTTAAGAGATCATCTCGACACACCCTCGTATACATACTTAATATAAATCAGACTGTTTTAGCTCTAAGTTTGCCTTAAAAAGCACCAGCTATCACTGGGATATGCCAGCAACTAATGGTATATTCGGTCTTGTCTACTAAAAACTACCAGCTCCGCTGGCTAACCCACGCTACAAAGAGATTCAGATGGACGATCAATCATTAAAACAGCAAGCTTTGTATTATCACGAATTCCCAACCCCAGGGAAAATCAGCGTTACACCTAGCAAGCAGCTGGTCAACCAACACGATTTAGCCTTGGCGTATTCACCTGGTGTCGCAGCACCATGTCTTGAAATTGAAAAAGATCCTTCAAAAGCAGCGCTTTATACTGCACGTGGGAACCTTGTTGCCGTGATCACAAATGGTACTGCCGTTTTAGGTCTAGGTAATATTGGTCCACTTGCTTCTAAACCTGTCATGGAAGGTAAAGGCGTTTTATTTAAAAAATTCGCAGGTGTTGATGTATTTGACATCGAAATTGCAGAAAATGATCCTGACAAAATTGTCGATATTGTTGCTGCATTAGAACCGACTTTTGGTGGTATCAACCTTGAAGACATTAAGGCACCAGAATGCTTCTATATTGAACAAAAACTTCGTGAACGTATGAATATCCCAGTGTTCCACGATGATCAGCATGGTACATCCATTATCGTTGGATCTGCTTTACTGAATGCTTTGCAATTAAATGGCAAAAAAATTGACGAAATTAAAATCGTCGCTTCAGGCGCAGGTGCTGCAGCTCTGTCTTGCCTAGATTTACTTTGTGCCATTGGTGCAAAAAAAGAAAATATTATTGTTGCAGACTCACGAGGTCTACTTACAACAAAACGTGAAGGTCTAGACGACTCTAAAAAACGTTATGTACAAGATGTTGAAGGCACTCAACTGGCTGACGTGATTGCAGGCGCAGACATGTTCCTCGGTTTATCTGCTGCGGGCATCTTAACCAAAGAAATGGTTAAGGTGATGGCGAAAGATCCAATTATTTTCGCACTTGCCAACCCAGATCCTGAAATTCTGCCTGAACATGCACACGAAGTTCGTGATGACGTGATCATGGCGACAGGTCGTTCAGACTATCCAAACCAAGTAAACAACGCACTTTGCTTCCCTTACATTTTCCGTGGTGCTCTTGATGTAGGTGCAACCACCATCAATGAAGAGATGAAAATTGCATGTGTCTATGCGATTGCGCGTATGGCACACATTGAAGCAGATGCGGCATCTTATGGTGAAAAATCTGCATCCTTTGGTCGTGATTACTTAATTCCACGCCCACTTGATCAGCGTCTGATTTTAGAAATTGCACCTGCTGTTGCGCAAGCGGCCATGGATTCAGGTGTTGCAAGTCGTCCAATTCAAGACTTCTCTGCATACCGTCAACGTCTTTCTGAGTTTGTTTATAACTCAGCACTGATGATGAAACCTATTTTTGCTCAAGCAAAATCTGATCCGAAACGTATCGCTTATGCTGAAGGTGAAGACCTACGCGTACTTCGTGCAGTACAAATTGCAGTCGATGAAGATCTTGCAAAACCAATCTTAGTTGGTCGTACTGCGGTTATTGAAGCGAACATTAAAAAGTTAGGCTTACGTCTTGAACATGGTGTGAATATCACGATTGTCGATCAAGAAAAAAACCCTGACTACGAACTGTTTGCAGATGACTACTACACACTTATGCAGCGTAAAGGTGTAACACCTGAATATGCGCAACGTGAAGCACGTCGTCGTTCAACCTTGATCGCATCGATGTTAGTGAAACACGGTAAAGCAGACGGTATGCTATGTGGTACGTATTCAAGCTACGACATTCACTTAGACTTCGTTAAAAACATCATTGGTAAAAAAGAAGGTCACAACTCTTTCTTTACATTGAATGCTTTAATGCTTGAAGACCGTAACCTGTTCATTGCTGACACTTATGTCAACACCAACCCAACAGCTGAACAGTTGGCTGAAATGACAATTTTAGCCGCTGAAGAAGTACGCCGTTTTGGTATGACACCGCGTGTTGCTCTACTTTCTCACTCAAGCTTTGGTTCAGACCAGACCGACCCAAGCGCACAAAAAATGCGTAAAGTGTTTGAAATTTTGACGCAAATCGCGCCAGAACTTGAAGTTGAAGGTGAAATGCATGCGGACGCTGCATTGGATGAAAACATCCGTAACTTTGCATACTCAAACTCGCGCTTCAAAGGTTCTGCGAATCTATTGATCATGCCAAACTTGGATGCAGCCAACATTTCATTTAACCTGTTGAAATCAACTTCAGGTAATAATGTTACCATTGGCCCTATCCTACTTGGCGCAGCGAAACCAGTTCATATTCTTACACCGACGGCAACTACCCGTCGTTTAGTGAATATGACTGCATTGACTGTAGCGGAGATTCAAGAAGCGGAGAAAAACGGCGAATAATTGTTTGTCGTTATACTCGCATCTTGTGACTTGAGAAAACCTCTATTCTGTAGCATGATGGCTGCAAGAATAGAGGTTTTTTCATGCAAGTTTATTTAGTAGGCGGTGCGGTCCGAGATCAGCTTCTGGGGCACCCCTATCACGAAAAAGATTATGTAGTTGTCGGTGCAACGCCTGAACAACTGCTTGCCCAAGGTTTCCAACCTGTAGGTAAAGATTTTCCTGTTTTTTTACATCCTGAAACCAAAGATGAGTATGCACTTGCTCGTACCGAACGTAAGTCAGGGCATGGTTATCATGGCTTTGAATTTTATACCGACAGTACCGTTACCTTAGAACAAGATTTAATTCGACGTGACCTTACCATCAATGCCATCGCTATGGATGATGAAGGCACTCTGTATGACCCCTATGGCGGCCAACGCGATTTAGAGCTCCGTGTTTTAAGGCATGTTTCTGATGCTTTCGTAGAAGACCCACTACGTGTCCTCCGTGTTGCACGATTTGCTGCACGTTATAAAACACTTGGATTTACAGTGGCCGAAGAAACGTTGGCACTAATGCAGCAACTCGCAGACTCAGGTGAACTAGAGGCACTAACTCCTGAACGCGTTTGGAAAGAAACCTCTCGTGCTCTGATGGAAGATCATGCCGATGAATACTTTGAAGTGCTACGTCGCTGTGGTGCTTTAAAAGTGCTTTTTCCAGAAATCGAGGCACTTTATGGTATTCCACAGCGCCCTGAGTATCACCCTGAAATTGACTGTGGTATTCATACCATGATGTCATTACAACAAGCCTGTCGTGCCAACTACGCACTGGATGTTCGTTTTGCTGTTTTAGTGCATGACTTAGGCAAAGCTTTAACACCTGTAGACGAGCTACCACGTCATATTATGCATGAAGAACGTGGGGTCAAACCTGTGACTGAGGTGTGCGAACGTCTAAAAGTCCCAACGCAGATGAAACAGCTCGCAATTACGGTCTGTAAAGAACATTTGAAATGTCATCAAGCCCTGACCTTAAAACCAGGCACTTTGTGGCGCTTACTGCAACGCTTAGATGTACTACGCCGCCCAGAACGGGTTGAAGCCTTTGTACAGGCCTGTGAATGTGACTCACGTGGTCGTTTAGGGCTTGAAGATCGTGAATACCCACAATCTGCATATATTTTAAAGGTGATGGATGTGGTGCGAAATATCAAAGCACAAGACCTGCCTGCGGATATCAAAGGCCCTGATATTGGTGAAATGCTGATTGAACGTCGAATACATGCAATTGGAGAGCTGAAGTCTCAATACAATTAAACCTTGATCGACTCAAATAAAGCGCCACAATCGGCGCTTTATTTAATTTCACTTAAGAAATGGATGCGGGAAAAGTAATTACTTTTTCCAACTGCATGTGTTCTGTTGCAATCATTAGCAAACGATCCACACCTAAAGCAATACCTGCACATGCGGTCATTTGAGGCAAAGCAGCCAATAAAAACTCATCGATCGGCATCACATGTAAGCCTAACTTTTCACGTTCAGCATTATCGGCTTCAAAACGTGAACGCAACACCTCCGCGTCGATCAACTCATCATATGCGTTGGCGAGTTCTAAACCTTCGATATACAGTTCAAAACGTGCCGCAACCAATTCACCGTCTTCATCCGTTTTAGTTTTGGCAAGCGAGGCTAGCTCTGGCGGAAAATCGGTCAAAAAGACGGGCGTATCAAAACCTAGGCTTGGCTCTACAAAATGCGAAAAGAGCAAATCGATATAGCCAAGGCGGTCATCACCCAAGTCCAAATTTAAACCCACGCGATTACAGCAGTCTTTTAACTCCTTCAAACTGGCTTGCAGTGGGTTCAAATCCAAGCGATCCATAAACGCATGCTTATAGCTCAAAATGGTAGGGCGAACTTCACCAAAACGCTGCTTTAATGTGACATTCAATAAATCTGTCACTTCAAACATCAAATCCTTCAAGCTGAAATTCGGTCTATACCATTCCAGCATGGTAAATTCACTATTGTGTTTACGACCATGTTCATCATCACGGAAGACTTTACAGATTTGATAAATCGGCCCACTACCACTAGCCAATAAACGCTTCATGGCAAACTCAGGTGAGGTCTGCAAATAATGCGTTTGTTGCTTGCCTTGTAGATGACGCTGCGCTTGAACTGAAGCCAAATGCACATCGGTCACACTAGCTTGAGATAAAATCGGGGTTTCAACCTCAAGCACTTCACGTTCAGCAAAAAACTGACGAATTTGGCGATACATTTGCGCGCGCGCTTGCATAGCTTTTAAGTCACAGGTTGGCTGATAATGGATCACGTCCTGACTCATGCCTTCGGCCCTCCGTGTGCAGCCCATTCACGGCGTAATGGATAGGTCTTTCTTAAATGGTCAAAGGCTTTTTGATCGATCATCCCCTCTTTTAAGCAAGCACGTAAGGCTTGGTCATCCCGTACAATCGGGTAGATTTCACCTAAATACTGTTGAAGTGCAGATTTTAAATCTTGACCTTCAAAATATTGAGCACATACAGGCAACTGCGACTCGAAGCTTTTATGTGCTTCAAACTGAAAGGTTCTACAGAAAGCCTCATAGATCATTTGTGTACCACGCGCTTTGCCTTCTAAGCTATAACCTGCGATATGTGGCGTCACCAGACTCACAGCATTCAATACTTGTTCAGAAATCACAGGCTCATGTTCAAAGACATCTAATACCACTTTGCGCTGTGTTTTTTCGATGTCGGCCAATAAAGCCTGCTCTTCAATTACAGGTCCACGCGCAGAATTAATCAATATTGCTGTCATTTTCATCGCAGCCAAAGCTTCGGCGTTGAACAAATGATAGGTTGGATGTGGTCCTGTTTTGGTTAAAGGTACATGCAATGAAATCGCATCGGCAGTACTTAATAAGGTATTAAAATCAACCTGCTGAATCGTATATTGCTGTACAAAAGGATCATGGCCGATCACATTCCAGCCCAATAGTTTGGCCATATAAGCTAAACGAGAACCGACGTTTCCTAGACCAATGATCCCCAAAGTAAAATCATCCTCAGCGTTCAGCAATGCTGGCTTCAGATGGAGCAAAGCCGTAATCACATATTCAGCCACCGCCTGCGCATTACAACCTGCGGCATTAGCCCATTGAATATTCTGTTTCTCAATAGCGTCAATATCTAAATGGTCTGTACCAATGGTTGCACTCCCTACATATTGAAGTGTGGTGTTATTGATTAATACTGGATTGACTTGTGTGACGGAACGCACCAACAGTGCTTTGGCGTCTACAACATCGGCATGGGTTAAAGTACGCCCTGCTTTGTGCTCAACTTCACCAAATTCGGCAAAAAAATAATCGGTAAATGCGAGATTTTCATCTGCCACGATTTTCATAATGACTTCCAACGCTTTGTTGACTCTATGATAACCGTTGCACAAGCTCAACACTATGTTGCTCTGTAATACATCTTAATAAACAGTCTCGATATTTCATCTAAATGGTGAAAAATCGAATCCTTTAAAGACCGGTTTAATATAGATTGACTTCATTCAAACGACTGAAAATATGAAGCCAACGCAATCAATCTGATGACCGTAAAAATCATTAGACCAATAATTCAGTACTACTAAAAAAAACCTTCTTCCCACCATTTCAAAGAGAAGGCAAAACATCAAACGAGCAATGATCTAGATAAATTATTTAGATTTGTACGAGAGTTTCGCACCCACTGCATATCTGGTATTGTCTTGGAAATCACCAACAATACGACGGTCTAACGTTTCACCTTTCGCATTACCAAACCACATATAGCGACCGCCTAAGCTGAACGCCAGTTTTTGGTTAAGGTTATGTTCGCTGCCAAACTCGCGCCCCAGTAGCCATTCACAGGGCCTAAAGTTGGAGCTGGCTCACCCGCACTTGAGTCCCACAAACTAGATACAGAAATCGCTAAGTTTGGTGCGAATTGGATTTGAAAATTGATAACGGCGGTTCTATTCTTCTGATTCATCATAGCTATTCATCTTGTTAAGCTTTGTTCTCTTGTAATCCGCTACAAGACTTCTCTATCTCTGTTATTTTCGAATTTTCTATCTTGTTACGATCATTCGATTTCACATCGATCTTTTTGAAATATGCTTTGGATTTTAAAGAAACCCTCAATCATCCTTAATCGAGGGTTTCTTTAAAACATGACTTACGATTTTCACTCTGAGACGCAGCATTAAATCTGCTTGAGAAGATTAACAGTCTTAAAGCGCAGAGCAACCATGCGAAAGAATGGTTCTAGAATGGTTTAGAAGAATAAATCATCAAATAGAAAGGTTTTAGGCGGCCACAGTCCGTAGCAGCACCCTATTACAGAATATGTTCAAATCTATTGTCTAAATCTCGACCATATCAAAGTCAGCTTTAGATACCCCGCAGTCAGGACAGGTCCAGTTTTCAGAAACATCTTGCCATGATGTACCCGCTGCAATTCCTTCCTGTGGCCATCCGAGCTGCTCCTCATAAATCCATCCACAAACCAAACATTGATAGCGCTTCATGTTGCATCCTCATCTATAAAGGATGACTGAGAGAACAATCCCGCAAATTTCTGCTGAATTTTCTGTTTGGCTTTGGGGTAAATATTCATTTTGCTAAAATCGCCTGCATAATGCTCAACCACCCGTTGATCCATCAATTTAAACCACCACTTCGGAATCAGTGCCGGTAAAATCATGGCCCCATAACCTGCTGGAAGCTGAGGTACGCCTTCATAGTTTCTCAGGATTTGGAAACTTCGCGTTGGATAAGCGTGATGGTCAGAGTGGCGCTGCAACTGATACAAGAATAGATTCGTCACCAAGTTGTTATTGTTCCAACTATGTTCTGGCTGGGTGCGTGCATATTGGCCATTTTCAAGCTGCTCCCGCTTTAAGCCGTAATGCTCAATATAATTTACGACTTCAAATAACGTAATGCCATACAAGGCTTGAGTGGCTTGGGTGACCGCAATATTTTTCCCAAAACATTTTAACATCGCCGCATGATAAAGCCCTGACATCGCCCAACCTTGCAACAACTCATTCTTGAGTGACCAGAAACCAAGACCTTGACGCTCTAAACGTCGAGTTTCAATTTCAACTGCCGACTTAAAACTACCCACCACTGTTCTTGGCCAAAACTGCCAAAAAGACTCGCCCATTTGCGAAGAAGCAGGGTCCTCAGGTGTCGCCACACGGCGATGGTGCCCATAAGAATGCTCAATCCGAAAATGATTATACGCCGTTGGTGCCAACGCCAAATGCGATAACATTTGTTCTAATTTATTCGGTTTATGACTCAGCTCATGTGCAGTATTAATCGCGACACCATTCAATACACCCAATAACGTGCCAATAAGCACACGATCATGCGTTGGAGTGCTATCACGACTGGCGAGGTATAAAGCATAAAAATTGGCACTGTATTGTAGTGGAATAAACAACTTCACAATACGAGCATAGTAGGGATCGGCCTCTAAGGCTGCAATTGCGGTATCAGGCGGGTTTTCGCTGTCTTCACCTATTAGTTTGTCCAAAACTGGCATGACCATATGCATAAAAATCGGGCCTGTCGAGGCAAACACCGAACGTAGTTTTTGGGGGCCAAACTGATAGCCTGCCAAAGCACCCATAGCAATACACGGGTAAGCTAAACCAAATAACCATAAATGCCGTTTTTTATCCTTAAACTGATGTTCACTTTGCTGCTGCTCAAGCAAGGTCAGTGCATTCATGCGAAACTCCTTTTTATTTTAGATAGAACGCTTGCTTATTATTGGTAAAATCAGTTGTTATCATTATTCATTTTCAGACAATATATATTCAAAATAGGACATCACTTTAAAAATATGAACCCTCACATTCCATCTATTCCAGCCCGATATTATTTGCGTTTGCTGCCTTTATTGCTGGAACGCGAGATGGATTTGCCTGAGCTATTTCAACTGTTAGGAACGGATTTAAGCAGTTATGTACAACAGGAGGATGCCAAGCTTTCGCTGGCACAAATTGAAACCTTGATCAGCTATTTACTTAAATTTCCAGAAAACCGTGATTTGGCCTTTGAACTCGGTCGCTCCTTAAAATTGAGTGCCCATCATTTGGTTGGCTATGCCTTACTCAGCTGTGAAAATGTCATGCAAGCCTTAGGCGTGATGTCGCAATATTTCAGCTTAATCATGCCGAACTTTCGACTAAAAGTGACTGAGTTAACAAACGTCGTGGTTTTGGACATTCACCCGCTGCAAGCCATGAGCACGTTAACATTGAATTTTCATTTAGAAGCCATTACCGTGGGTTTTTGTAGTAGTTTTGCTGAACTGCTCAATCAGAACGTTAAACCGTATGACATTCATTTATCAGTGTATCAACCAACTTATGTGCAGGCTTTACAGCAACTCAAGCCCGCTAAATTTCACTTTGGTACACTCATTCGTCCTAGCATTAAAATCTTTATTCAAGCGGATAATTTAGAAACTAAGCTCCCCAAAGCAGATGCATTTTCATTGAACATTTTACAACAACAGTGCCGTGAACAACTGAAACAAATCAGTTTAGATGGAGAGATTATTGACTGGATCAGTATGATGCTCCGCGAAGCATCTCCCCCGCCAAGTTTTGAAGACTGTGCACAAATGTTGAATGTCTCAAGTAAAACCCTGCAGCGCTACTTGAAAAAGCAGGATGCAAATTTTAACGCTATTCGTAAGCAGGTCATTTTAAGCCGCGCTGAGCATCTGCTGATGCACACCAATAAAAATATCACCGAAATTAGCTTTGAGTTGGGCTACTCCACGGCAGCGAATTTTTGTAGAACATTTAAAACTGAATTAGGCACCACACCACAGATGTATCGGCTAAATTCCACGCCGAAGATAAGCTGAACTTTTTAGCCTTAATAAAGGATGCTTTAAAAAGAGTTCATACCAAATAAAACAATGATCATCCTGCTAAAATAAATGTCGCAATGACTACTGGTTTTTATTTCAATATCAATAGCAATTTGATATATAACTGTATAATAAAACAGATTATAAATTTATTTTTTGGGGCAAGGATGCGCGAAACTGATCACGAAATTATTCAACTTTTTAAACAATACGTTCACCCGCTTTCAGGCAAACTCACCGAAATGTTAAATGAGCATTTCTCCCACCAAACAGAACGTCGCGGTTGCGGCTATACACAGGCGACACGTGTTTTAGCGGACTATATTAACAGCCCTAGACTCAGCCAAGATTTTACCGACTTAAAACTGTTTGACCAATACGAAACCAAGACCTTAAAAGTATTGCTTGAACAGTCTCAATTCATGATTTCAGATTGGCATAATTTAGATTTGAATGACCAAATTCAATCTCTACTGGCAATAGAAAACAGCTCTGGATTTGCTGAGCAAGTACAACGTCAGTGTCAGTTACAGCAACAATTACGCAGTATCACCGCACAAGCGCAGCTGGAAGAAACTCAAATTCTATGCCAATTGATTACTGATATTATTCTGCCGCAAAGCACAGCGAAAACCGGTTTGGTTGAACTCAAAGCCTTGGCTGAAAAACCGAAAGTCGGTTCTTGTCCCATGGCTGAAAATTTCTTCCTCAAAATTGCCCATGGCCGCGTCTTAAGACAGGGCGAACTCAATATATTTGTCGATGAACAACAGCAGCCCTTATTGCTGGAAAAACTCAATATGGGAGATGATCATTCCTGTATTAGCCTCAAACCGATCCTGATGAATGGGGTGTGTTTGCCTGCGGGTTCATTGTTCTCAGTCAACTATGATCGCACAGCCATTCAAAACAAAACTCAAAACCAGCAATATAAAGGCTATGTGATCCCCTATTCTGAGATCAACGGCTTTTGGTTTTTAAGACTCACGACCTTAGCCATTTCTCCTGAAAATCGCGCACGTGCTTTTACAACGCATTATCAGCAGCAAGTTGAAAATGGTTTATTTAGTCCGGGAACCACACGCCTACAACAATTGGTTGATGTCGCAACCGCGCAAATACGGAACTAAACGCATGCTACAGGTTTGCTACTCACCAGATTATTATGCTCAGACCCATACCAACAGTATGGAGAAACTGAGCGCTGTCGCCAATGCTTTAGATCCGCTTGGTATCGTGCAGTTCCATCGCCCTGAAAAGCTCTCCATAGATATTTTAAAACAACTACATGATCCGAAATATGTCGATGCTTTTGACACAGGTTTCCCTGAAAAGTTAGCCACTTTCCAAGGTTTTAAGCCTTGGAATACTCAACTGCGCGATGCGGTTTACCAGATTAATGCTGGACAAGTTCTTGCAGCAGAATTGGCATGGAAACATCAAATTTCGGCCAATATCGCACAAGGCTTCCATCATGCGGTTTACGAACATGGTGGGTCTTTTTGTACCTTTAACGGGCTGGCTTTAGTCGCACAACAGTTTCCAGATAAACGTATTTTCGTGCTGGACTGTGATCAACATGGCGGTAATGGTACGGCAGAATTTACCCGCCGCTTTGACAACTTTTTTAATTATAGTATTTATGGGCTGGCCTTTGGCTGTCCGACCTACGAACGTTCAGAAACCTATCATGTGCATAAACATCAAGGGAATTTTAGCCAATACATTTTAGCGATCCATCAAGCCTTTCAACATGCCCTAGACTGGAACGCTGATTTAATTATTTTTCAGGCGGGGATGGACTGCCATCAAGATGATCCTTGCGGCTCATCATGGTTCAGCACAGAACTGATTGAAAAACGCGATGAAATTGTGTTTCGCTTGGCCAAAAAGCACCAACTGCCTTTGATGTTTGTTTTAGCTGGTGGCTATCAAGCACTACCAGAATTGGTCAAGCTTCATGTAGGAACGTTTCAAACCGCTTATAAAACTTACTATGCTGAATAAAAAATGCCAGCATATTGACATATACTGGCATAGATAGATCGGCTATTTAATTAAGAAAAATCAAGCTCTTTCTCAAAGCCTTTTAACTCATAACGCGCCATCGCTAAGTTAGACTTGGTACGGTCAAGTACCAAATATAAAAACAATGTTTCATTGCTATCAAGCGGACGAATCAAATGATATTGCTTACCTAAAGTAATCAAAATATCTTCAATGTTATCGTTTAATTGCAATGCTTTCGCAACTTTACGCTTAGAACGTACAACTTCAGTGTTACCTGCTGCTGCTAATTCTAAGTCTACACCACTCCCCTGAGTCGCAAGTGCTAAGCCACTATCACTATCTACCAGTGCAGCAGCGACAAAACCGTCAATCCCTGTTAACGCATCTAAACTAACACGTGCCATCTTATTCTTACCTCTAGTTATAGGGTTACCCCAAAAAATTTAAAGACCTAGTTTCTTACGCAACTTTCCAATAAAACCGCGTAATTTATTCATTTGCCCTGTTTCTACTTGTTGTTTATCTGCCTGATACTTCACTTCATTTTGATCGATAAACTGACCTAATTGCAGTAGAACAGCACATGCTACAAAATTCAATACCCTTTCATTACTTAAATTTAAGGACTGTTTTACTTGATCAATTTGTGCGCCTTGTGAGAAGCATGTTGCCATCTTCAAAAAGTCACGACGTTGTAAATCTTTTTCAAACTGAGGCCATATTTCAAGCTTAAAGCTCTGATTTAAGCCGACCTGTGGCAACTGAATCGCAGGTGAAGCATTCACCACTTTCCATAGCCAAATTCTGAGGTCATAAACGTCTTTATCTTTGATCGTATCTTGGACCAACTGCGCAGTTGCATACGTTTGGTTCAGGGTCTCATTAAACTGAATCGCTTTATTCGGCTCGACCCAAACACGTTCGGTCCTCGTATCGACCAAAGCGAGAAAACTATGGGCATCGAACAACTGAATATAGCCATTACGTGGCGTAAAAATTTCGCTAAAAACCTGTTCCGTCGTCATTACTGGGTTCAACACTGTAGGCAGAACAGCTTGAACAGGTGGAATGACTTCAAGCGTTGACTTCACAGGTACGGTAAGCTTATGTTGTGACAGTATTTTTCTAGATAACCAATCATGCAAATGCTCTATGTTCGAAAATGGATAGAACAATTGATCTCCGACAATGCGCCCTGCATTTTCAACCTTTTTGACCAGTCGCAAATACGCAATGTTTTGAATAGACAGTAGCTTTTGAATGCCGGGTGAGTTAAAAAACACATCATTGACCAACAGTAAATCAATTTTTTGCTCGGCAAGATTGACCCATCTCACATTTAAATTTTCAGGTAAAGACAGCAAAATTTGTTCTTTTATTTGCTCTAACGAGTTTAAACTTAAACCAAATACTGCAATATTTAATACGTTTTTCATGCCCAAACCCACAACAACCTCACCCTTCAAATCACGGCATCACGCCGATTGATATAATTAAAAATTAATAAATATAGAATTTCTTATGATGCAATGCTCAGCGGTGCATTGCTTAATCGCGCACTTAACTCTTTGTAGTAATACAGCATCTGCCCCATCAAAATATCTGTGTTAGTTACAGCCACCATGACCATCGGATGTTGTGGGTGGTGGACAGCCGTTAAAAAGACTTTGCCATTGTCCGCATCAAGAGTAATGGCTTGGCAACCCAACAATTGAATTTCTGTAATAAATGCATTCACCATCGCCAAGATGGAGCTGCTGACTGCTGCAATTTTTCCTGTATTGTCGATATTTTTCTTTGAAGCCAAAGCAAGCTCAAAACCATCCGATGAGCACAACATCACAAAGTCGATGCCTGTAACGATATTTAAAAAACGTTGTAACTCGATATGGGCAGACTCAATCAGTGCTTGCGGAATTTCACGTGAACTATTCATTTATCCTACCTATGCAACTGCAGATTCAGCTTGCATTTCTATTGTTGCAATTAGTGTTTCAATCATCAGTAAAACATCATCTTGTTCACGCGCATCAATGGCAAACAGCGGAAATTGTTTTTGATGGATCTGCATCCAATCACGGTAAATTTTGAGCTTATGCTCATCTTCTTGATCTAAATGCGTAATGCCAACCACCACATTTGATCCATACTGCTCAAATGCTTTTAAATAAAACTCTAAATCCTTTAAACGATCTGCTTGGCTATGATCGATTAAGATCACGATTCCCATTGCACCCTTGCAGACAATAGACCACATAAAATCAAAACGATCTTGGCCTGGAGTACCGTACAGGCCTATCTGCGTATCGTCTTCAAGGCTAATTTCACCGTAATCAATACCCACAGTCGTCAAAAATTTATGGTGCGATGTAGTATCAGTGTTTACTGCTTCTGTCGTCACGACAGGAATATCAGACAATGCTTGAATGGCAGCAGATTTTCCTGCCCCCATGGTTCCCCCGAAAACAATTTTGTATTGCTGTAGTATCATCAAGAAGTCCCAAAAACAATAAAATGCCTAATGCATCACATTATATTTAATTTTATTGACAAAAAACATCAAATTTTAAACCATTTAGTAAAATCCACTTACATATTTCCCTACTTTTGTATACCTTTTTAGCTTTTTTATACAAATGTACACTATTTAACTTAGCTTAAGTATCTGTCTTTTCTTGTTATTTAAATTAAATAATAAGAATCATACTCAGTTAGGCAGTCATTGGCATTTTTTACCAAGTAAAAATTAATCTATAACTCAGATCAAAAAATACATTTGAAAGATTTTTTTCAATCAATAAAACAAGAAACTTCACGTTTTTCCTATGTTTAGTCGATGGTTTCTTCGCTTAATTTCTGTATCCAAACGTCATGAGCTGATTTAAACGAAAGGTTACGTGTCGATTTTGATTCTTTATTCAGGCTTGAAATGTATTCTTTGGCTTATTCGAATAAGAGATAAGTTTTTTCTAGTGGCTTATTTTCATTACGGAATAAAACTGGTAAAGCTCATCAGCGCTGTAATCACGATGAACTTTAAGAGGCTTCAATTATTCAATGCATTTATCTCACTAACGTTCTAACCATAAAAAATCCTCCAAAGTATTGGAGGATTTTCGGTACAGATTGAAAGCAAACTTATACGTGCGCACTCGCCTGACGCTGTTGTCGTGACGCTGGCAAAAGTTCTTCGAATCTCTGCATCAATTCAGGATTTTCAGTTTGCCATTTCGGCTGCTTGTCTTTATCAATCAGCAAGGCACGAACTCCTTCAATCATATCACCCTGCTCAAACCAAATATCTTGTAAATCACGCTCCAATTGCATGCACTGTTCTAAAGATAGCCCACGTCCCACATGCTGAAGTTTTAGGCTGATTTGCTTAGCCAACAAAGAACGCTGTTGTAAACTTGCTAAGATTTTTTCAGCCCAATCCATATAGTCACTATCTAATGTATGGGCTAGGCTGTCTTCAATTTGGGCCAATTCAGCATGAGAAAAATGCTGGCGAATCGCATCTTCATACTGTTTTAATTCACTAGGCGCAGGTTCTTTTAAATAACGTGCAATGGTTTGCTCAATCGACTGTTGGGTTAATTGAGCGGCATGGCCTAGTTCTGTTTGTAACTGCTGTAACTGCTCACTCGGCACCAAGTAATCAATTAAATCCAAGTGCAAAGCATCGCTACTACTAATCTGTTCACCCGTAACAGCCATGTACACACCGATATCGTCTAAACGAGATAGAAAATGGGTTGCGCCCACATCGGGGAAAAAGCCAATCGCGGTTTCTGGCATGGCAAAACGTGCTTTTTCACTGCTGACAATAATATGGCAAGCTTGTGCCAAACCAAAACCACCGCCCAAAACATAGCCATCTAAAAACACTACGACAGGTTTCGCATATTGGCGTAGGCTTTTTAGCATATGATATTCATCTGCAAAATAGCGTTGATAGTTCGCGGTTCCATTTTGATAACTGTCATACAGGAAGCGAATATCTCCACCTGCACAAAAAGCTTTTGGGCTATTCGAATTAATCAAGATGGCTTGAACTTGTTCGTCCTCGCGCCACAGTTCTAGCTGTTGGCTAATGCCATGAATCATACTTAAAGACAGTGCATTCAGATGACTCGCGCGATCTAGCGTAATCACACCCAAATGTCCTTGGAGGCTGATGTGTAAATTATTTTCCATGCGCAGACTCCTTTTATTGATTTTTAAATTGTGCTGGACGCTTTTCCACAAAGGCTTTCATGCCTTCTTTCTGGTCAGCTGTGGCAAAGATGGAATGGAAAGTACGGCGCTCAAAGCGTAATCCCTCACTCAAACTCACTTCAAAAGCACGATTAATGCTTTCTTTAATCATCATGGTTGCGGTAAGGGATCGTTCCGCAATTTTTTCCGCAGCTTCTAGGGTATAGGCCAATAATTCTTCTTTCGGCAGCACACGCGCCACTAACCCACTTTGCTCGGCCTCAACCGCACCCATTTGCCGTGCGGTTAAACACATCTCCATAGCTTTGGCTTTACCCAATGCCAAAGTTAAACGCTGTGTTCCGCCAATGCCAGGAATTACGCCCAGTGTCACCTCAGGCAAACCAAATTTGGCATTGTCCGCGCAATAGATAAAATCGCACATCAATGCCAATTCACACCCCCCCCCCAGTGCATAACCACTTACCGCAGCGATTAACGGTTTACGACGCTGCGCAATTCGATCTGCCAAATGGAAAAAATCATCAAAATAGATATTCGGGAAATTCAGCTCGGCCATTTCTTTAATATCAGCACCTGCTGCAAAGGCTTTTTCCGAACCAGCCAATACCATACAGCCAATTTCAGCATCGCGTTCAAATTGGTCTAAGGCTTGGTTAATTTCAGCAATCAGTTGACTATTCAAAGCATTCAATGCTTGAGGGCGGTTCAGGGTAATCACCCCGACACCTTTGCGCTTTTCAACTAGAATCGTGTCCCACTGTAAATCTTCGATGAATGTTTTTTCCCACTGCATGTTGCGATCCTTTTGTTATAGACCAATGCACATATCTCTTTAACATCTCGTGATTGTTGACAGGTGCAAGGGGCAGTTTTTCGATATTGGCTTTATAAACTACGGGCGATCACTATGCGTTGAATATCACTGGTGCCTTCGTAAATCTGACAAATCCGAGCATCACGATAAATTCGCTCAATTGGGAAATCTTTCAGATAGCCATACCCCCCAAAGATTTGTAAGGCATTTGAACAGACCCGCTCGGTCATTTCAGAGGCAAATAATTTCGCCATCGAAGCTTCGGTTAAACACGGCTGACCCGCTTCTTTTAAACGCGCCGCCTGATGCATCAACTGACGGGCCGCGGCAATTTCTGTCGCCATACTGGCCAATCGGAACGACACCGCTTGCTGCTCAAAAATAGGCTTCCCAAAAGCTACGCGCTCCTTGGCATAACGCGTCGCTTCCTCCAAAGCGGCACGCGCTAATCCAACAGCCTGCGCGGCAATGCCAATACGCCCACCTTCTAAATTAGACAAGGCAATTTTTAAACCTTCTCCTTCTTTGCCCAATAACATGCTTTTGTGGACACGCACATCGGTCAAGGCAATTTGGCAGGTGTCAGACGCATGTAAACCCAATTTTTCTTCAACCCGAATCACTTCATAACCCAGCGTATTACGCGGGACTAAAAAGGCACTCATGCCTTTTTTCCCTGCGCTCGGATCGGTCACAGCAAACACGATAATCACGCCTGCGTTATGCCCTGAAGTAATAAATTGCTTGGCACCATTGATGATGTAATGGTCACCATCTTTCACTGCGCGGGTTTTAATGGCTGCGGCATCAGAACCTGTATGTGGTTCAGTCAAAGCAAATGCCCCGATCATTTCCCCTTTGGCTAAAGGCACGAGGAATTGCTGCTTTTGCTCCTCAGTCCCAAATTTCAAAATCGGCACGCAACCCACTGAATTATGCACACTCATAATGGCTGAAGTTGCACCATCCGCAGCGGCAATTTCTTCCAGTGCCAGTACATAAGCCAAGTTGCCTGTTGCTGAACCACCCCATTCTTCAGGCACCAACATCCCCATAAAACCCAATTGCCCCATTTGCTGTAAGGCTTGCGCAGGAAAAGTCCCGTGTCGATCCCACTCACTGGCATAGGGTTTAATTTGTTCTTGGGCAAAGCTTTTTGCCATGTCCTGAATCAGGACTTGTTCTTCAAAAAACATACCTTGTCGATCCCACTCACTGGTATTCGGTTTCATCTGCTCTTGGGCAAAACTTTTCGCCTTATCCTGACTCAGGACGTGTTCCTCAGTGAATTGCATAAATCCTTTCCTTACAATCTCTTCAATTTAAACAGTAGCCGCAGTTTGTTGCTTAGCAATTTCCTGATTGCGCAGTAAAAAGCGTTGAATCTTCCCACTTGGTGTTTTTGGAAGTTCAGTCACAAACTCAATCAAACGCGGATAGGCATGGGCAGATAAGCGTTTTTTCACAAATTGGCTCAGTTCATTTTCGAGTTCAGTACTGGCTGCACTTTCACTAGATAAAATCACAAAAGCTTTAATCACTTCTGTACGCTCAGGATCAGGTACACCAATCACGGCGGCTTCAATCACTGCATCATGCTCTAGCAATGCACTTTCGACATCAAAGGGTCCCACGCGATAGCCTGAAGTGGTAATCACATCATCACTACGTCCGACAAAACTCATGCTGCCATCAGTATGTATTTCAGCGGTATCACCCGTTAAATAATAATGTCCAATAAAGGGTGATTTACGACTTTCTTGATAACCGCCAAACCACATCATCGGAGATTGGCTAATATCCACCGCTAAAATTCCCGGACTATCTGCACCGAGTTCATTGCCCTGTTCATCTAGTGCCACAACACGATAGCCGGGACTGGCAAAACCTGCCGATCCTGCTCGAACCTCGTGTTCCAATGCATGATGATTACACACCACCATCCCGACTTCAGTTTGACCATAGTGGTCAAAGATCGGGGCATCTAACACTTGTTTGAACCAGCGAAACACCTCAGGATTCAATGGCTCACCTGCACTGCTCACTACACGGAATTTTCCACGGAGTTTCGCCATTTGCTTTTGATCGGCCGCCATCATCATGCGGTAGGCTGTCGGTGCACCCGCCAAATTATTCACGCCATAATCCTCAACGATCTGGCATAGACTATCCGCGGTAAATGCGCCTTCATAAAAAATGGTTGGATGTCCCAATAAGAGCGGCCCAGTAATGCCGTAATACAACCCATAGGCCCAACCCGGATCGGCAATATTCCAAAACGAATCTTCAGCTCTTAAACCAATCGCATCTTGCATATAAGCACCAAATGCAATCAGCGCTTTAAGGGGCACTTGTAAGGGTTTAGCAGGGCCTGTCGTCCCTGAAGTGAACATCAACAAGAACGGATCTTGGATGTTCATTATCACTAATTCGCACTGATCAGATTGGCGATTAACCTCTGCCCAGAAACTATAATCTCCCTGATACAGCCCTGTGCCTTTGGCTCCTGTGACCGTCACAATGGCAGGGCAACCTTCTACTTCGTTTAATTTGTCACGATTACCCACATCAGTCACCACCAGTTTACTTTGTGCCAACTGTAAACGGTGCTCAATGGCTTTCGGGCCAAATGCAGTAAATAACGGTTGATAGACCGCGCCAATCCGCCATGCTGCTAAAATGGTAATAATCAGCTCAGGCGTACGTGGCAATAAACCCGAAACACGGTCACCCTTGCTTACCCCTTTCGACTTTAAAAAGTTAGCAAATTGGCTGGCACGCTGTTGTAACTCTCGAAAGGTATATTGCTCTTTACGACCATCTTTACCCTGCCAAAACAAAGCAATCTGCCCCGGCAAAGCATGCCGATCACAGCACTCATAACAGGCATTCAGCTCATCGACTGAACCTGATAGCAACCGTTGCGCAGCCTGTTGCAAATCAAAATTTTTCTGCGCTTGTTGATAATTTGAAGTCATTCTTTCACCTCAGTCACATTTTTTGTTATTCACGACAAGGGTTTTCTTATAGGATGCATTCATTGCACCCTTTCATTTCTTTGTAATCAACTTTCTCGGGGTAAGTATTGCTGGATAATGCTGGAAAAATCTAAATGTGCATTGCCTTGCAAACACAGCTGTTGATACAACTGCTGTGCCAAACCACCGAGTAATACAGGTTGCTTGACTTGGCCTGCCGCTTCAATGGCCAAACCTAAATCTTTTAACATGAGTTGCGAGGCAAAACCGTCGGTATAACCACGTCCTGCGGGTGCATTTGGACTAATATCTGGCCATGGATTACAAATTTCAGAACTCCAGCAACGGCCACTTGAACTATTGATCACCCCTGCAAGGGCATGCGTATCAATGCCCAGTCGACTGCCCAAAGCCATACCTTCTGCCACGGCAGCCATGGAAATGCCCAAAATCATATTATTGCAAATTTTAGCAATTTGCCCTGCACCGACCGCACCACAGTGCACGGTGTTTTTTCCCATAAAGCTTAAAATCGGCTTCACTTGCTCATAAGTCGCATCATCAGCGCCGACCATAAAGGTTAAGGTGCCTGCTTTGGCGCCAATGGTGCCACCAGAAACTGGCGCATCACAAACCTGAATCTGATGCTTCAAGCCCTCAGCAGCAACATCTTTATTGGTTTGCGGATCGATAGTACTAGAGTCAATACAGAGACTACCTGCTCGCATCACCGCTAGAATCCCCGTTTCACCCAAATACACATCACGTACATGCTTGGCCGCAGGTAGCATGCTAATCACCACATCTGCCTTCTCAGCCGCAGCTTGCGGGCTATCGCACACCACACCACCACTTTCAGCAAACTGTTGTAAGGCTTTTTCATTCAAGTCATAACCTAACACCGTTTGCCCTGCTTTGAGCAGGTTCTGTGCCATCGAACCGCCCATATTCCCTAAACCAATGAAAGCTATCTTCATCTCACTACTCCTTAGCGTAAACTGATAGTGGTATTAACTTCCCCTGCTTCTTGGCTATCTTCAAACCAACGGCTGGTGATGGTTTTGGTTTGCGTATAGAACTGTACCGCTTGTTTGCCATAAGGACCTAAGTCACCCAATTTCGAACCACGTGAACCTGTAAAGCTAAAGAATGGCACAGGGACTGGAATTGGAATATTGATGCCCACTTGACCAATATCAATACGGTTTTGGAAGGTCCGTGCCACTGCCCCACTTTGGGTAAATAAGCCCACGCCATTCCCAAATGGATTGGCATTCACCAGTTCAATCGCCTCATCCAACGTCTCGACACAAAGAATCGTCAGTACAGGACCAAAGATTTCTTCTTTATAAATGCGCATATCCGTCGTGACTTGGTTAAACACCGTTGCCCCGACAAAGTTGCCATTTTCATAACCTTTGACTTGAATATCACGACCATCCAGCAGTAATTCAGCACCTTGCTCTACACCACTGTTAATCAGATCAATTACACGGGCTTTGGCACGCGGTGAAATCACAGGACCAATGTCCGTATTCGGCTCATGTCCAGCATTCACACTCAAGGTCTTCGCTTTTGTAACCAATTCATTGATCCAGTGTTTACTGTCACCGACCATGACTGCAACTGAAAGCGCCATACAACGTTGCCCTGCTGCACCAAATGCTGCACCGACCATGGCATTTAAGGTTTGTTCTTTATTCGCATCAGGCATCACCACCACATGGTTTTTCGCGCCCATCATCGATTGCACGCGCTTGCCATGTTGACCTGCCAAGTTATAGACATGCGTACCAACCGCAGTTGAGCCGACAAAAGAAATGGCTTTGATGTCTTGATGCGTACACAGGGCATCAACCACTTCTTTGCCGCCATGTACTACATTCAGTACGCCTGCGGGAATACCTGCTTCGATTGCCAACTCGACCAACATCATGGTGGAGAGCGGATCTTGTTCAGATGGCTTCAAAACAAAGGTATTGCCGCAGACGATTGCCATAGGGAACATCCACAAAGGAATCATCGCAGGGAAGTTAAATGGCGTAATGCCTGCACATACACCTAAAGGTTGTTGCAAGGTATAAGTATCTACGCCACGTGCCACACCTTCGGTATATTCGCCCATTTGCAACGTGCCAATTGAACACGCATGTTCCACCACCTCTAAACCACGCTGAATATCGCCTTCTGCATCTGCCAAGGTTTTGCCTTGTTCGGCTGTCAGTACCTGTGCAATTTTCTTGGCATTGTCACGAATCAGTTGCTGTAGTTTCAGCATAATGCGCATACGCGCTTGAATCGGGGTTTCTCTCCAGCTGGCAAAGGCAGATTGTGCTGAGCTAATCGCGGCTTGTATTTCCTCAGGCGTTGCAAAAGGGACTAAACCAATCACTTCTTGGGTTGCTGGATTGATAATGTCTTGCCATTGCTGGGTTTTAGACTCGACAAATTCACCGTTAATCAATAATTTAGCTGTGGTAATTTGGATTTTAGAAACCGTATTCATAACCTCTCCATAGGCATTCATTTTTATTGTGTCACTGTTGAAACATACGACTTAAACCGTATATTCAATTTCTGCTTTTCAACTCAGACTAGCAAAGAAAACTTTGACCACCAATGCATATTGGTGCACGATGGTTGTGCAATTTTGCACAGGATGTGGAAAATAAAAAATGAAAGTAGATTGGGATCATCTGCAGTTTTTTTTGGTTTTGGCACGCGCTAAAACCCTGACCAATGCAGCACGGATTATTGGGGTCGAGCACAGTACCGTGGCACGACGGATACAGTCTTTAGAAGTTGCTTTAGGCACACCACTATTTAAACGTGAAGCCACAGGGTATGAACTCACCGTCGATGGTATGGCACTGGTCCCACGCGTAGAGCAAATGGAACAGGCCTTTTTGCAAATTCAGAAACCGCAACAGCCTCTTGAAGGTCGTGTGCGAATTGGCGCACCTGAGGGTTTCGGCACGGCGTTTTTAACCCAGTTATTGGCCGAACTGTCATTGCAATTTCCACTACTTACTATCGACCTGATTCCTGTTCCCAAAATGATCAAACTGTCGCATCGTGAAGCGGATATTGTGATTTCGATTGACCGTCCAAAATCAGGTCCCTACATCATTACCCGACTGACCGATTACTGTTTAAAAATTTATGGAAGCAAGCGCTATCTGGCACAGCATCCGCCTATTCAGCGGATGGAAGATTTAGCGACCCATCGCTTTGTCAATTATATTGATGATCTGATTTATAGTTCGGAGCTGTATTGCTTGGAACGGCTACCCATTCCTCTGACGGCAAATTTTCGCAGTAGCAGTATTTTGGCCCAACAAATTGCGGTGAATGCAGGGGCAGGATTGGCCATTTTGCCGCAATTTCTAGCCCATGACCAACCTGACTTAGAACAAGTATTGCCCGAACAGGTACGCTTCACGCATACCTTTTGGATGCTGACTTTTGTGGACCTACAACACGAACCCCGAATTAAATTGGTCTGGGATTATTTACGTAAACAAGCCGACCTTCAGCAACGTATTCTGATGGATTAAGGCACACGATATCGACCACGTGATTAGCATTCGCCCATCGCAATACGGCGGGTCAGGTGTTCCAAACGATCGACTTTTGAGCTTTGCGGTAAAAAACATTAAAGACCATTTCCGCAGTGTAATCCAGTGCAGTATTGGGAATAATTGGACGAGCTTGACTCACCGTATAGTTTTGACTGCTCAACAAAGACTCATTCTTTTTAAAATTGGCAGAGGAACGGATACTGTATTGTTCACTGTCACAGCCTACACGGTACAAAGCCAAAGAATAATCGCCCAGCTCTAAGCCATCTTTTTCTTTGTAATTTTTAATTAGGTACTTCACCCAATATTCAACTTCATTGCTTTTTACATCGAGTACTTTCACCCGTTTAAAATCGACATAAACATATTGTGGTTTGTTTTGTATACTTAATTAAAATTCGTAGTACATCTATCTTTTATAATTTATTGTGTCATGATCAACTTTTATAAATTAATAATTAAAGCCACACAATCCTTTTAGATATACTCTATCTTTACTATTTATATGATACTCCATATATAAATTCCAAAAGGAAAAAAATGGCTATTAACTTAAAGATAATAACCATTCCATCCTTTAAAATTAAAATGAAAACTTAAGATTTAAATAATATTGTCGACCACGCAGATCGCTGTATTTACTGAGATAGCCTGTTGAACTTGACATATCAACTCTATATTCATCAAATAAATTTTGAATACCGAAACCTACTTCCGCAGCACTGATCTTATTTGATTTTGAAACAGGTAATTTCGCTTTAGCAAAAACATCATGATAAATCTGATCAGCAATCTTTAACTTTTTAGCGTCCGTTCCTGTTTGGTTTAAAATTGCCTCTGCACTATCAATAGTATATGAACCATAATACTGTGCTGCCCAGCCAAAGCCCCAAATGTCGTTTGGTTCTAAATAAATAGACGCATTTGCTCGATGTTTAAGCGGATAATCTACGCTGCTACTCCCCACACCGACATAGTCTGCAACTGGAACAGTCACTGAGTTCTGCTGCTTATATTCACTAACATAGGTGTAGCCAAGATTAAGTGATGTATAGCCTACATCACTAGCAAAAGCATAACTTAAATTGGTGTCAATCCCTTTAGTTTCTAAACCTAAAGCATTAAACGATGTTGTATCAATTGACTCAATATTGCCATTCACATCTCGTTTGATACGACTACCATATTTATCTTGGTTATCCAAAATATATTGTGCATTTAAAGACGTTATATTATTAGTTTTTTCGATTTGATAATAATCAACTGATAGACGTAAGTTCTGAACCATTTCAGGTGTTAATACCACCCCCAAGTTATAACTTTTCGATTTTTCGGGTGTAATATTTGGATTCCCACCAGAAATAATATCAGTATTAGCGTCCAAAACTTTGCCTGTCACAGGGTCTTTTAAGGTTATACTGGTATTTTCACCAATCGTTGGTAAAGCCAGTTGTGCCATGGTTGGTGCAACAAAACCTTCACTATATGAAGCGCGGAACATGATTTGATCATTTGGTGCAAATTTAAAACCAACTGTTGGTGTGAAAGTATCAAAATTAGCCGTTCCTGAATCAGTATACCCTAACAATTTTGACTTATAACCAGTGGTTGGATCTGCCTTAGCATCATACTGAGGAACTTTTGCTGATACTTTAAAGTCCTCATAGCGGGCAGCCAATTGCATTTCAAGCAGTTTCGCAAATGGGATATTCTGATTTTCTGAAATTAACGGAATATTAAACTCGGTATAAACACTCGATGCCTGTGTTTTACGTTCTGTCGGTTTTACCCAAGGATTATCGACGTATTGATGATCTGCAAAACCTTCACTTTCATAGCGTCGATGTTCAATGCCTGTTGCTAATTGAATATCACCTGCGTACCAAGTTGCAACAGGACCTGTGGCACGGATTGACATATCATTTAATGTTTGTTGAGTATTATTCTTAGTGTAATGCCAATATTTCTGAATAATATCTGATGGTTGAGTTGTATAGTCCTCGATGAAATCAATCAGATTGTTTGCAGTATCTTTATTCCATTGAACTGCTTTTGGATTGGTGGATCCTTTACGAATATAGCGCTGACGTATATCAGATTTACTCCAAGAATAATCAGCTGATAGCAGCCATTCTGGGGTCAAATCAAAGGTGAATCCCATCGCAGCTTTTTTTTGTGTGGTTTCAAAAGTGTCCTTAGACCATGCACCAAAGCTATCTGCTCCTAAAGTATAGTTCACCAATACATCCTTACCAAATGGATTATGTGGACTATTTTTACTGACAGTCACCACACCATAACCATGGGGTGCATCATTATACCCCCAACCTTTTTCTCTCTCATAACCAGCTTCAAGAAAAACATTTAAACGATCTGTAAAATCTCGATTGATGGATAAACCCACCGCCTCTGTATCCGTATCATATAAAATTGGAGAGTCGCCAGACCAACTGCTTACACCTGAGCCTAAGCCTAGGGCATATCCTTTACCTAAGTTGGCTACATTGCCATCCCACCCTGTAGGAATATGTCCTATTGAAGAACCACTACCAGGGACAAGTTCTGAACCATCTTTTGTACGAATATTGGTTAAATTACCGGCGGGTGGATTAACTGTTGTTCCGATCAAAGAATTCGGATTATTTTTTAAAATTCTCTCACGTTGTTTATTCTTATAATTACGTTCTCTCACCAATAAACCATCCTGATCTTTTTTAGATGCAGTCAACATGACATTGGTTTTACCGTCTTCTAGAGAAAAGCCGGAAACCAAATTGAATGATTTCACAGGTTGTTTATCATCAGTAGTATTTCCATAGCGTAAATCAATTTCTGTTCCAACATAATCTTTACGTAGAATAACGTTGATCACCCCACCAACAGCGCCACTACCATAAATCGCAGCAGCAGAAGTAGGTAAAACTTCAATCCGTTCAATTGCGGCTAAGGGTATGTTATTTAAATTAGGTTGTTGCGTTGACTCTGCTGTACCTCGATTTCCAGTACCGGCACTTCGACGACCATTGATCAAAACTAATGTTTGATTGGCGCCTAATCCACGTAAATTAATTTGACTTGATGTGGCAGAAAAATAACTTGAATTATTAGTTGAGGTCGCCATTGGAAGTAATTTAGCAATTGCCTCGGTTACTGTCGTTGCTCCAGAACGTTCTAATTCTTCTCTATCTATAAAAGTATAAGCTTGTGCATCATCTTCTGTACGAGGAATATCCATATTTCCTGATTTATAAGCCACTTCTTCATGTGTAGCAGATAGTGCGATTGTAGGTAATGTTGCTGCATTCTCTTGCACTTCTTGTGCCAATGCGGCAGAAGAAAGCATTACACCCATCATAGAAATATAAAGTTTAGATTTAGAAAAAGTAGGACACTTTAAGGAGACTTTTTTTCTGCTCATTACAATAACCTTAAAAATATATTAAAAATTTTCACAAATAATACATTAAAAATCCTAAATTACAATCTAAATGATAATTATTAGCATTATCAAATGTGATTAGTTCTGTATTTTGCTTTTTAAAAGTTAGCAATAAACCAAAAAAAGTTCGAAGTATTACCTCAAACATTAAACTGGGATCAAAACAAGAACACATCTTAGATTTCTAAATTAAAGCATCATTATTTTTATTAAGAATAACTGTAATATTAATAATAGTTTTAAAAACCCATATCAAAAATAAGAAATACTAATGGCCATTTAAATATTACGGGTTAATAAGAAATTGTAACGATCACGGTATCGCTATAATTTCCAGCTTTTACTGCTGTTTGATTGGCGGGAATACTGCCATAAATAGTATGATTTACTGTTACATTCTGTAATAGTTGTAGAAATTTGATTTGACCACTTACCGTACTCGTACCCCCCGTACCATCTCCCCAAATTTGCGTGCGTTCGGGCAAAGTATATAAATTATAATCCAATGTACCTATGCCATTGGACATTTTACGAGGACTAAAAGCTGTACTATTTCCTTTACTCAAATAAATTGTATAAGGTGCGTCAAGTAAACTGACCAAAGCCCGACAAGTTACAGCAATATTTCCAGTCGCATTCATCTGTGAATTGGCTATAGGGTTATATGTGCCGAAAACAACAGAACTACTATTTGCTGAACAGGAACATCCTACACAAAGTGCCATCACGGATTGTGAGCACATACCCAAACATAATATTGACAGCATTCCTATAGTTTTTTTCATATTTTTATTCCTTCTTTGACCATAGCACACATAAAAATTAATGCGCTTATTCATATACCGCTCACAGCTAAGATTCGTGTTTGTACCCCTTCATCCGTTTTGATCTCTAATCGAATCGTTTTGACTAAGTTGTTTGATTTCGGCTTGAATTCCCAAATTTCAGTTTTCTGAGGAAAAATCACGAGATTTTTTGGTTTTATCAGATGTGAGGCAGTGTCCATGTCCTCATAAATGAAAATATGATTCACTCGTATATGTACATTACCTTTATTATTCAACTCCAATAGGATATTTCCCTTTTCATTGTAATATGCTCTCCATTGTTGAATTTTTATATTTGTCAATGGTTTGATATAAATAGGAAGACTGAATTGTAATAGAGTTGTCAGTCCTTTCGGTTCAGATTCAAAGCGATTAACGCTTGAGGAAGCAGTATTTGGCATTTCTGTCAGCAAAAGTCGGTATGCGGTTTCCTGGTCTATATCTTCACTAAACGTATTTTTTAGCGTCAATTCCTGTGATTTCCCCGGTAAAATAGTAAAAATCTGCGGTTCGACCAAAATACTATTTGAAGAGAAATAGTATTGTTCATGATTTTCTTGTAGCCAAGCTAATGTTTCTGCTTGGATAGAAACGCACTCTCTCCCCGAATTTGTCACAGTGATAACGCCTCTATTTTGCTTAACATCGAGTTCTAATCCCAGTGGATAAACACCCAAATGTGTAGCATTAGCGCTAAGTGCAAAGTAACTTATTAAAAAAACCGCAAAAGTTTTAACACCTTTTACTTTTTTCAAACTTGCCTCCTGCGCAGCGTTAATTAAGAACCGAGGTAATTTCATGAGGAAGAATTTTGCTTTTGAATGAATAAAATCAAGATATAACGCATTTGATAACTCGAATGTTAAGGCTGTACAGCTTGCGACGCTGCACAAATCAAAGGAGGAAATTCAGTGCCATGTGGAGCATTTAAGTTTGGCGTTATTTCTAACTCACATTTTTCATTTTCCCATGTGACTGTCATGTGATTTTTTTCTACTAAATCTGTTAAATAGACTTCGCCCCTTTTTCCTACGATAAACTCATCAGTCCGACCTCCTATTTTTACTTTCGCTCCTAAAGGCACCACGGCGTTATCAGCTTGTAAGATCGTCATTAAAATATTATGCGATCTACGAACAGGTAAATTTACAAATACTCCACTTCTGGCATAGGGTTGCGGAAAATCTTCAATTCCCTGAATTTCCGCATCTAAAGGTAATTCTGTTGGATCGATACTAATTTTATTTTCTTGATAAGGTAATAAATTGGGGATGAGAGCTAAACCTTGATTGTTCGTATGTGCTGCTAATTGATTACTACGATATATTGGAATATCAGCAAAATCCCCAACTTTTACGACTGCAAAGCTCTGCTGTCCAAGATTTTGTGTAGCAAAAAACAGATGATTAAACCAACCGACTGTTCCATTGGCAGCTAATCGTACTGATGTATTCCAATCTGAATTTTCTACAACTTCTGCAACCAATTGTCCCTTATTTGTATTCCATACGAGGTTTGTATATAGCCGTTGCTGAGGATCATCACTAGCACGTAGACCCCACCCAAATCCTGGGCCAGATGGTACAGACTGATTCAGCTCTATCGTTGTGATCTGTTGACCACTAGAATCTCGTACTATTCTGGATGCGGCACTACGCTGTTTATCAAGAGGAATGGTAAGACTAAGTCCTCCACTCCACCCTTGCTGAGTATCTAAGCTTTTCATTGCATAGGTATTTAAAAATATATTTTCTGGAAGGGAGATACTCAAGCTCACAGACAACAATTGAAATAAATCTCCATCCCAATCCGATTGACTTGTGTAATTTAAACCTGCTGAAATATGTTTTGAAACAGGCAGCCCATAACCGGCAATAATACGTTCCCTAGGTTTAATTTCATCCTCAATTGAGGCAAATTGATGATAGTTTTTATCAAAGTATTCCCATCGTATAGATCCCCCCCCAGCTAAACTGGTACGTTCCAGACCCACTAAATAATGCCCCCCCTGATGATCTTTATCATTCGATATCCCTCCTCCCAACCGTACTAAAGCGAAATCACCCAAAACTTGATCTATAATGCCACCGATAGCTTGCCGATCTTCCTGTAATTCAAACCGACCTTCTACCGTGGTCAATTTACTTAAGCCTTGTCGCCAAAGCCCAGATGAAAAAAAAGCGCCGTAGTCATTACTCTTCACCCCATAGTTTTCCCTCAAAAAACCAGCCTGAAATGAAAAATCAACTACATCTTTCTCCAGCAATTTAGGAGAAGTGTAATAACTTTTTGTAATCAGAGTCTGTTGCCCTAATAAGTTGCGCACAATCAAATTTAATTCACCAGATCCTGTCACGACTGGAATATTGGTTAAATCAAAAGGCCCAGAATTCACTGTTTGCATTTGAGTTTTTTGATTATTGACTAAAATATCTATAGTAGATGGAAGCGCGGCAGATCCAGAAATCGAAGGCATCGGATAAGAAATGTAGCCAGGTTGCAGTGAAAAATCTCGTCCCCAGCGAAAACCAGCAAATCGAGCTGGTCTACTCCAATCACTAGCAAAGTCAATTGTGTCTCCGATCACCAAAGATTGCATTTGAGCAGGTAAATCTTTTTGCCAGTAAGTATCTGTCCGAATCGTTTCATTATTATGTTCATTTACACGAACGACTGCCCCAAGCATGGCCGTTCCCCAATCATTAAAAACAATCCCTTCCATTAAGCCCGCGTAACTAGTTTGATCATGATCTGTATCGACTGCACTTAAGTCATAGTTTATGAATACCCCATGAGTTGTACTTTTGGGTAACCGTTCCTCTTTTGGGCGGATATTTATTGAGCTCGTTTGAAAAGCTTCTATAGGCGCATATATTTCTAAAGTTAAAGTGTTTTGATCAATGCTATAACTGAGTCCCTGAATTGAGTCGAGAGCGTACCCCTGATTATTATCCACCAATTCAATTACGTCTGATTCTGGCTTTAAGCGTGTCAAGTGCCACACCTCTAAAGGTAATACAAGGCGACCATCTTGCAATCTTTCTACCCGATAAATGTCGGGTAACCGTTGTGTATTAATGATAACTTCAACTAAAAGCGTTTCAGCCTCTTGTGACTGATGTTCACGCTGACCACTGTGTGTATTATTTTTCAATTGAGATATATTTTCCCGATGCAATAGATCACTTTTCGCGGATGACAACGTCAAAGCTTTGTTAGAAGCAATCGGGGTAGATGCATTTACAATAGAGGGAATTAATACATGAAACGCAATCACCCATGAAATTGAATTAGGTTTAATTAAAAATCTTCGTAATAAAAACTGCCTTGAAAAAGATATATACATTTTTCATTTTCATTCATTTTTTAAATTGAGTTATGGCCCCTGAACGGGTTCTATTATTCCATCTAAGGTCTTTAATTGAATCGTGATCGGCATAGAATCACTGTTGGGCAGGTCATATATCCATTGCTTCCACGCGCCAGCAAGCACAGTATCATTGACATTTAAGTCCTGTTTCCAATTTTTACTCTGAATGTATAGGTCAGAAAAACTAATCCGTCCAGTTCCAGTATTCTCAATTCGTATACATCCCTTACCAACTGGAGCCGTACATTTTATCCAACGTGATGAAGTGTTTTTTTGCTGGAGAGGTGCTAAAAAAACTGGAATATCATGGCTAATACGAAGAATAAGTTGATTTGCTTTCGCTAAATCTTTGGGCTCATCTACGGTCAAATTCTCGAGTACCAGACGATAACTTTTCTCGATGCTATTGGCCTGTGGATACCGTGAGGTAACTCTAAATATTTGGCTAGCTCCTGGGGCTATTTCAACCATTGCAGGAACAACCAATAAGTCTTTTGTTTCTTGATATTCATTTTTTCCGTCTACCTGAGACCAAGACAAACTATTCACCTGATATCTCAGTTTTTTATCAGACGTATTCACCAAGGTAACTGACGCTACTTTCTTTTGGGGAGATAAATCTACCAAAATAGGAGAAATGCTCATTGCATGGCTTATAGATGTACTGAAAAGAAGGCCATAACCAACCGTCCTCAAAAGCATATATCTGGCCCCCTTAAATAAACAATACGATTAATAGGAAATTGTCAGATTTGCAGTGCCTGTGTAATTACCTGTTGTAACTTGCTGATTTTGTGGAATTGTACCGAAAAGATTAATCGCTTGAGCTACGCCTGTTCCTGTTACTAAAATAGTGTCGCTTGCATCTGTGGTGCCTAATACAGTCTGCCGAGTTGAATCCGTATAGAGCTGATAATTCAGCACTTGTACCCCTACGGTATTAGTCATATTCCGTTGTGCAGTTGGCGTAGAGGAATAGATTTTAGCAGCCGTACCGTTTGTACATGTGACCGCAACTGTTGTCGCTCCATCTAAGTTAGCATTGGCATGCGTAGTCACTGGATGATATTCACCAAATGCTAAAGTTGCATTGTTAATTAAGCATGTAGGTTGAACATTGGCTGTTACTGTTAAAGTACTTGTTGCCACTGCAGCAAATACTGGAACAGAGATCCCAAGAAAGATCAATCCTCCTAAAAATTTAGGCATTACTTTATATAGTTTCTTCATATTCTAATCCTTGTTATTAGTATCTTTATTACATTAAAAGTATATTTATTTTTATAATTTAAACTATGATTTTTTAAAAGGCTTTGTTACATAAAATTTTAAAAGACCTCATCTTCTAGGTAAATTAAGCTCGAAAAAGGGAAAATCCAATAATTGACATGACTATAGATATCTCTCTTTAAATTCAATTAACAGATTTTATGAATTTATCTTCCTAAATTGAACAAAGTTCTGATACTTATCCAATAAATTTATAATATTTTTCTAATAAAGGCTGTGTTGCATAAAGCTCACCTTAAAAGATTTAAGTAAGATCTGCTGAAAGAAATAGTCGGCTATCATCGGTGATAACTTGGTTGAAACCAAGATAGTCTTATTAAGGTATTAGATAACAAACACAGTAAGAGAACTTTTGAAAGCCAGATCAACGAAATACATTCACATGTAACATTTCGAAGTAAATTTTCTGAATTTGGCAAAGTTTATACCCAGCAATTGTTTCTTATATTTTAATAGTTTAACAAAAATTATCTCTTAAATTTTTGTGCAAATAGCACTATGACAAATCAAAAGTAATATCTCCAAAATAGAGCAACATCATTTATTAACCCCGCCAAGTCAAAGTATTACAGGCCTAATGATCAAAAATTGGGTATTTTTCTTTCAGATTACATTTAAGTGCATTTTTTTATTTCCTGAAAATTAAATCCTAATTTTCTATATATTCCAATCCCATACTGAATAAAGTTATTCAGTCCATAACTTAATAAGGATTAACTTGTGATAAAAAACATCAGATAAAAAAAGCCCCCTGTAACTACAGAGGGCTTTTCAAATTTGGCGGAAGCGGTGAGATTCGAACTCACGGAGGGGTATAAGCCCTCGTCGGTTTTCAAGACCGGTGCATTAAACCGCTCTGCCACGCTTCCATGTGCGCCATCATACGGAGCTTTTGTTTTGATGACAAGTAAAACTTACCGTCAAAGCAACCAACTGCATATTGTTTCATCAAAAGTTTATAATTTCGAGGCGATTTCTGCACCTTCACGAATCGCACGCTTCGCATCTAGCTCAGCTGCCAATTTAGCACCACCAATAATGTGATAATTCGCTAGTGTATTTTGCTCAGCACTTGGCATCAGATCTTTCACCGACTCCTGTCCTGCACACACAACGATGGTATCGACACGTAGCAATTGGTCTTGTCCTGCCATATCCACCCAAAGCCCTTCATCAGTCACAGCTTTGTACTGAACTCCACGTAACATACGTACTGCATGCTTTTTCAACTGTGCACGGTGTACCCAGCCCGAAGTCTTACCCAAACCTGCTCCAAGTGCAGAGGTTTTACGTTGTAATAAATAAATCTCACGAACAGGCGGATGAACTTCTGTGGCCTGCGTGCCTCCTTCAGAGACATAATTCGGGTTTGGATCTACACCCCACTCACGTTGCCAATCTGCAAGCGGTTGTGGCTGAGGTTGATGCTCTGGTTTCAATAAATACTCAGACACATCAAAACCAATCCCTCCAGCACCAATCACAGCAACCTTTCGACCGACAGGTGCGCCGCGTAACACTTCTGCATAAGACAAGACTTGCGGTGAATCACTCCCTTCGATACGTAATGCACGTGGCACAACACCTGTAGCTATAATAATTTCTTCAAAGCCTTCACGCTCAAGCTGCTCACGATTCACTTTGGTGTTTAAACGTAAATCGACTCCCGTTTTTTCAATCTGCACTTTGAAATAACGAATGGTTTCATGAAACTCTTCTTTGCCTGGTACAACTTTTGCCAAGTTAAACTGTCCACCCACCTCATGACTTGCTTCAAACAATGTCACTTGGTGTCCACGACTGGCTGCAACCGTCGCGGCTGACATACCTGCGACACCTCCGCCAACAACCGCGACCTGTTTCGATTGTTTCGCTTTCAAATAAACCAACTCAGTTTCAAACGCCGCACGCGGGTTGACTAAACAAGTAGCACGTTGGTTTTTAAAGGTATGATCTAAGCATGCTTGGTTACAGGCAATACACGTATTGATTTCATCGACACGATTGGTCGCTGTTTTATTCACCCAAAAAGCATCGGCCAATAATGGACGTGCCATTTGCACCATATCGGCTTTGCCCGATGCCAAAATCTCTTCTGCCGTGTCTGGCATATTAATGCGGTTTGAAGCAATCACTGGCACAGCCACGTGCTTTTTCACTTCCGCAGTATAGTCAACAAAAGCAGCACGTGGTACCGAAGTCACAATGGTCGGAATACGCGCTTCATGCCAGCCAATTCCTGTATTCAATAAGGTAATGCCCGCTTTTTCTAGTGCTTGCGCAATCGTAATCACTTCTTGCATGGTATTGCCGTCATGCACCAAATCCAGCAATGACAAACGGAAGCAAATAATAAATTTCTCGCCGACTTGTGCACGTATCCCTTTGACAATTTCGACCGCAAAACGCATACGGTTTTCAATCGGCCCACCCCAACGATCTTCACGTTGGTTCACATGACGGCTGAGAAATTGATTCAGTAAATAACCTTCTGAACCCATAATTTCCACACCGTCATAGCCCGCCTTTTTGGCAAGACTGGCACAGTTAACATAGTCATCAATGGTATTCAAAATCTGTTTTTCAGACATTTGACGCGGTTTAAAAGGCGAAATCGGCGACTTGATTGGGCTGGCAGAAACCACAAAAGGTTGGTAGCCATATCGTCCAGCATGCAAAATTTGCATTAAAATTTTTGCGCCATGCTTATGTACAGCATGTGTCACTAAACGATGCGGAGCAATATCCCCCAGCGTATTCATCGTCCCGCCCGCAGGAAGAAGCCAACCTTGACGGTTTGGAGAAATCCCGCCTGTAATGATCAGGCCAACACCGCCTTTAGCACGCTCACCGAAGTATGCTGCCAATTTTGGATAATTATAAAAACGATCTTCCAAGCCCGTATGCATGGAGCCCATCACCACACGGTTTTTAATGGTGGTAAAACCCAAATGTAAGGGTTTTAGAATATGTGCATAGCTATTGGTTGTCATCATGAATCCTTATCTTTGGCTTTGCAACTTGTTGCATACTACTTTAGCTGTTTTTTTAAATATTGGGATGACAATTTATAAAAAATTCTTGGTATCTCGGGTCAATTCAACTGAGCTCTCAAAAACATACGACAATAAAAAAACCAGTGACGTTGCCCTCACTGGTTTAGTTTTTTAGACCAAAGCTCTTTACTGCCAATGCTTTAACTTACTGGTTTGACCAATACCCACATTAAAACTATTGGTTGGATCAAGCTTTTCATAATGCGTTCGTAGTGCAGGTTTTGCTACATATAAATGTCCGACATTATGCTCGGCTGGGTATTCGGCCCCACGTGCATCCAGTAAATGCCACATTTGGTGTTCCATCGCCAAAGGATCCACGCCCTTTTTCACAATATAGTCCTGATGAAACACATGACATAAAAAGTGACCATAATAGAGTTTATGAACAATCAGATCATCCACCTCTTTGGGTAAAGTTTCCACCCACTCTCGATCATTACGACGTAATGCAATATCCAGAGCCACAATATCTTCAACCTCTGAACGGTGCGTATCCCGATAGCGAATTGCTGCACCTGCAACGGCAAAACGATGTAAAAATGCTTTACGTCCTTCTTCCTCGCTACAGTGGAAAAAATCACCTGAGGTTTTATCTTGGAAATAACGTTTTAAAAAGCTTTCAACTTGCTCGACATCTTGATTTTCAATCCGAATAACCAAATGATGTTCATACAGATCACGGAAGGCATTCATCCGTTTCGGTAAATGATTGGGCAAAAATTTGGTGATCAATTGCAGGACTTTATCTGACAGTCCTTTCATACCAAATTTTTCTAAGTACGCATCGACCTTATCTTTCATTGCAAATGCAGCAGGTACTTTGGCTGTACCGAGTTTTTCAATAAACATAAAGGTGTCTTTACCGTACTCCGCCCCAATATCATAAGCCACGCGGTGGATGTATTCCCCAGCAATCGGCAATCGTGGCAAATCTTTTAGTAAAAAACGGCGGATTTCAGTCAAATCATCATGTGAGTTTGTACCCACGTAGAATACCTGACTTGGAATTTTTTCAAAGGTATCTAAACGTACGGCAAAAACACACACTTTACCTGCCGAACCCGATGCTTCATATAAACGAGACGGATCGGCATTAAAACGTGCAGGCGTATTTTCATCAACTTGTTTAACATCATGTCCATAACGATGGTCCGATGCGCAGCAGCCTGAGTTATTGATAATATCGCCGATTTGATAATTTTTCGTTTCAAGCTTGCTTAGAATTTCTTCAGGTGTTTCTCCGAGATTTACCCCTAGATGATTCACCAGCTCTAACTGACCATCATCATTAACACGGGCATACAATGCCAGCTCAGTATAAGCAGGACCACGGCGTACCAAAGCACCGCCTGAGTTATTACAGACGCCACCTAAAACTGAAGCTCCAATACACGATGAACCAATCACCGAGTGTGGCTCCCGATTAAATGGCACCAATTCTTTTTCAAGTCGATCTAGTGTTGCACCGGGTAGACAAATCACTTGCTGACCGTCATTAATAACCTGAATGCCAACCAAACGACGCGTGCTGATCAGAACCACAGGACGGTCATAATCATCGCCAAAAGGCGTTGAACCACCGGTCAAACCTGTATTGGCTGCTTGCATAATTACAACACAATCTGCATCAACAGCCGTTTGCAATACTTGCCACTGTTCCAGTAATGAACCTGGCGCAACAACAGCCAGTACTTTCCCTGCACCGTAACGACGACCTTGGCGGTATAAACGTGTGTCTTTATCGTCAGTTAAAACATGTTGTTTACCAACAATGGTGATGAGTTTTTGAATAGTTTGCGGTGCGTCTAAATTGGATTGCATTTTATATCCTGCCCATTAATTTTTTGAGCTTTTCAATAAAGCTAGATTATGAAATAACTCATTCATTTTTTAAGCGTATTAATCACGGTATTCGATGTCGTGTGGCGGCATGGATGCCGCCGTTGGGCGGGGGTACAGGACGTACCCCTCGCCCAACAAAAGATTTTTGTTACTTTTCATCTTTGAAAAGTAAGGTATCGCCTACGCAATTGAACTTAAATTTTTTAATTCAAAATGAGGCAAAGGATGCTTCTTTATATTCATTCGCTTTTATTAGAGAGTTTTACTCAGCCAACTCTCGTTCTAACTTCACTAAACAGTCAGACGTAATATCAGCAATGGTTTTTGCACCTGTTAAGGTCATAGCAACACGCATTTCTTTATCAATCAGTTCTAAAAGATTTGAAACACCTTCACCGCCAGCTGCACCTAGAGCATAAACAAAAGCACGACCGAGCATACACGTGTCGGCACCCAACGCCAGCATACGTACCACGTCTAAACCATTACGAATACCCGAATCCGCGAGGATTTTAATATCACCCTTGACTGCATCTGCAATTGGCGGAAGTGCACGTGCAGAAGATAAAACGCCATCCAGCTGACGACCACCGTGGTTTGAAACCACAATCCCATCTGCACCGAAACGCACTGCATCTTTGGCATCTTCAGGATCCAAAATTCCTTTAATGACCATTGGCCCATCCCAAAACTCACGAATCCACTCAAGGTCTTTCCACGAAATAGACGGATCGAAGTTAGAACCTAACCAACCAATATAATCTTCTAGACCTGTAGGCTTACCTAAGTATTTGGAAATATTGCCTAAGTCATGCGGACGTCCCATCATGCCGACATTCCACGCCCAGTGTGGGTGGAAACATGACTGCATATAACGGCGCATTGCTGCATTTGGGCCACTCATACCCGAGTGGGCATCGCGGTAACGCGCGCCCGGAACAGGCATATCCACAGTAAACACCAAGGTTGAACAGCCTGCCGCTTTAGCACGCTCCAAAGCATTTTTCATGAAACCACGGTCACGTAGTACATAAAGCTGAAACCACATTGGACGCTGAATCGCAGGTGCCACTTCTTCAATTGGACATACTGAAACGGTAGAAAGTGTAAACGGAATACCCTTTTTATCTGCAGCGACAGCAGCTTGAACTTCACCGCGGCGTGCATACATGCCTGTTAAACCCACAGGAGATAATGCAACAGGCATCGACAAAGTTTCATCAAACAGTTTGGTCTCTAAACTTAACTGTGACATGTCGTTCAGTACACGCTGGCGCAAAGCAATTTTTGATAAATCTTCTACATTACGCTTCAGGGTATATTCTACATACGCACCACCATCGATGTAATGGAATAAAAATGGCGGTAAACGACGTCGTGCCGCTTCACGGTAGTCATTGGCAGAAGAAATAATCATGCTTATATCCTGTTTAATCGACTGGCGCGCTGACGACGAGCTTCTTCCTCATCAATCATTCGCACCTGTTGTACTACAAACTCAATGTGTCCACAGACTGCTTTACGTGCAGCTTCTGGATCACGACGTTCAATTGCATTCATGACTTGAAAGTGCTGATCATGCAATTGATCAAAACGGTGTGCTTCGCTATAGACTTTTCGGCGTCCCAAAGCGACGTTGAACTGCAACAAATCGAACAGACCACGCATCATCTGAATCAAAACCAAATTATGAGAGGCTTCAGCAATCGCCAAATGAAATTTCGCATCTGCACGAGCCGCCTCGTCATCATTTCCCAAAGCCTGAAAATAGTTAATCTGGTCATAATGATGTCTGATGTTCACCAGATCTTCTTGGGTTGCGCGTTGTGCTGCATACCAAGTTGTTCCGCCTTCTAAAATAATGCGCGCCTCTTGCACATCAAATCGGTAGGCAGGATCCTCACTCATCAAATTACTAATCGGTTGTACGATTTGATAACTGGACCAAGTTGCTGGTAATTGTTTTAAAAAAGTCCCCGCTCCTACTTTGCTGACCAACATACCCATGCTGGCCAACTGCGAAATGGCCTCTCTTAAAGAAGAGCGAGAGACTTGAAGCTGTTCACACAGTTTTCTTTCAGCAGGCAAACGGTCTCCAACTTGCATATTGCTTTGTTCAATCAATACACGCAGGCTTTGTACAGCTTTATCGGAGACTTTCATCTGCTTTCCTTAACGTTGATACACAATTTGTGTTATGGAATCATCCATGGGAACACATAGGCTTGTAGAGTAATCATAATACCCATCATAATTGTGAACGTTATACTGTGTTTTAAGGTAAAACGGAATAAATCAGACTCTTTACCAACCAGTCCTACCGCCGCACACGCAATCGCAATCGATTGAGGTGAAATCATCTTACCGGTCACACCACCACTGGTATTTGCTGCCACCAGTAAAACTTCTGGCACACCAATTTGCTGAGCCGTAGTGGCTTGAAGTGCTGAAAACAGTGCATTGGCAGAAGTATCTGAACCCGTGAGGAATACACCCAACCAACCCAAGAAAGGCGAGAAGAACGTAAATGCCGAACCTGTATGTGCAAGGGCCAAAGCCAAGGTCGAAGACATACCCGAATAGTTTGCGATAAAAGCAAAAGACAACACCATACCAATTGAATAAATGGGAACTTTCAATTCATTCAGGGTTTCACCAAAAGTTACCACAGCATCTTTCGGTTTCATCTTCAAATAGGCAATGGTGATCAATGCTGCAATAAAGATCGCAGTTCCTGTCGCCGAGATCCAATCAAACTTATAAATCGCGTCATAGTCTTTAATTTCAGCAACCACAGGCGGCATTTTTTGAATCATTTGATGCAAAAATGGTACTTTGATTGAAATCACGAGATCATGCAATGCACCGTCTTTGGCAAATAAATCCTTAAACGGTTTCACACTCCAAATCGTCACCATCACAGTTAAAATCGCGAATGGAGACCATGCTTTTGCAATTTGTCCTACAGTGTATTTTTGCTGTTTTTGTGCAGCCACATCTTCACTCATCGTTGCATCTTGATCTGCAAAACGGAAAATGTGCTTCGGCTGCCAGTATTTAAACAAAATTGTTAAAGAAACCAGGGATGCAATTGCAGCCGTAATATCAGGTAATTCTGGACCAACAAAGTTAGAAGTTAAGTATTGTGCAATTGCAAAGCTACTAGCACCCACCACAACTGCTGGCCATGTTTCTTTAACACCGCGCCAGCCGTCCATGATTGCCATAATCCAGAACAACACGATTGGCACCATAAATGGTAGCTGACGGCCCACCATTTGGCTGATTTCCATCGTATCGACACCAGATACTTGTCCAGCAACGATAATTGGAATACCCATCGCACCAAAAGCCACAGGTGCTGTGTTTACGATTAGGCACAGACCCGCTGCATATAAAGGTTTAAAGCCTAAACCTACTAATAGTGCTGCGGTAATTGCCACAGGAGCACCAAAACCTGCCGCACCCTCTAAGAAGGTACCGAAAGCAAAACCCACTAACAGCATTTGTAAACGCTGATCTTCAGTAATCGAGAGAATAGAAGAACGAATGATGTCAAACTGGCCTGTCTTCACTGAAATTTTATACAGGAATACAGCACCAATAATGATCCATGCAATCGGCCATAAACCGTAGAGGAAACCGTAAGCCATCGATGCGAATGCCATCAGCACAGGCATCTTATAGGCAAATAAAGAGACAAGAAGTGCAAGTACAACAGTGATCGTACCTGCCACACTGCCTTTTAAACGAAATACTGCGAGCGCCAAAAAGAAGAAGATAATCGGAATCAGTGCAATTAGACTTGAAATCCAAATATTCCCCATCGGGTCATACATTTGCTGCCATTGAAGCATTGTCATCTCCTTGAAATGCTTACTAAGATTTAATTTTGAGCATATTATTGGTACTTTTACCAATATTGGACAGACCAATATAAGCAACCGTAAAGAGAAACAAACCAATAATGACTTATACTTGGCTTATTTTGATTTAAAATGAAGTAAAACTTCAATTAAAAGTTAACATTGGTACGACCAATATATTTAACTTTTATAAAGAAGATCATATTTCAATCAAATAAATATCATTGTTTTTACTGATATTTTTATTTAAATAATACCAATTATAGACTTTAGTCTAACAATGTAAAAAATAATCACCCAACTTAAACCCAGCTTAATACTCAAGAATTGGAAAAATCACACAATATTGGTAATACCAATTTAAAACCAACCAACTTTACCACTTCCTTGATTAATTTATAGCCCAAACATCTTTTAAAAAGACAAAAATTGGGCACACAATATAGAAACCGATTTTATCTAGAATTTTTTCAACAGTATCGATATGCACATGAGCTTTAATATTTTTAAAGCCCTATGATTTTTTAGAAAAACCATTTGGAAAAGTGCTACAATCGCGACCATATGTATTCTTTCAGGCCACCTATTCTCGGTGCCTATATTTATATCGTTAGGATTAACAATGACTGATAATGCAACTATCTTGCAGAATGTCCCAGTTGGCAAAAAAGTTGGTATTGCCTTCTCTGGTGGTCTAGATACTTCAGCTGCACTTTTGTGGATGAAACAAAAAGGCGCAGAACCTTATGCTTATACAGCAAACTTAGGTCAGCCTGATGAAGACGACTACGATGCGATTCCAAAAAAAGCGGAAGCGTATGGCGCAGTAAAAGCTCGCTTAGTTGACTGCCGTTTACAGCTTGCACTTGAAGGTATTGCTGCGATTCAATGTGGTGCGTTCCACATTTCAACTGGCGGTGTACCGTATTTCAACACGACGCCGTTGGGTCGTGCAGTAACAGGGACTATGCTTGTTACCGCAATGAAAGAAGATGATGTCAACATCTGGGGCGATGGTTCAACATATAAAGGAAACGATATTGAACGTTTCTACCGTTATGGTTTGTTGACCAACCCTGCACTTAAAATCTATAAACCTTGGTTAGACCAAACGTTTATTGATGAATTAGGTGGCCGTGCTGAAATGTCGCAATTCTTGATCGACAACGGCTTTGACTACAAAATGTCAAAAGAAAAAGCTTACTCAACTGACTCAAACATGTTGGGTGCGACCCACGAAGCAAAAGATCTTGAATACCTCAATGCAGGTATCAAAATTGTTGACCCAATCATGGGCGTTGCATTCTGGAAAGACGACGTAGAAGTTAAAGCTGAAGAAGTATCGATTACTTTTGAAGAAGGCTTCCCTGTTGCAATCAATGGTCAACGCATCGAAGACCCTGTTGAGTTCATTCTTGAAGCTAACCGTATTGGTGGTCGTCATGGTCTAGGTATGTCTGACCAAATCGAAAACCGTATTATTGAAGCAAAATCTCGTGGTATTTATGAAGCACCAGGTATGGCACTTCTACATATTGCTTATGAGCGCTTGGTTACCGGTATTCATAACGAAGACACGATTGAACAGTACCGTATTAACGGTCTACGTTTAGGTCGTTTGCTTTACCAAGGTCGCTGGTTCGACTCTCAAGCATTAATGCTTCGTGAAACCGCACAACGTTGGGTTGCGAAAGCCATCACAGGTACTGTGACTTTAGAACTTCGTCGTGGTAATGACTACACCATCATGAACACAGAGTCTGAAAACCTCACTTATGAAGCTGAGCGTTTGACGATGGAGAAAGGTGATTCAATGTTTACGCCAATGGACCGTATTGGTCAGTTAACTATGCGTAACTTGGATATCACAGATACTCGTGCGAAACTTGGTATTTATACCAATACTGGTTTGCTAGCAGTCGGTACTGGTTCTGCTGTTCCTCAGTTAAAAGACAAAAACAAATAAGTTTATTGAATGTCAAAAAACCGCTCTTATGAGCGGTTTTTTTATTTCAGCGATTTATTCTATACACGTCGATGTAGTTAAAGGCTGATAATAAATCTGATTACGCCCCAATTGCTTGGCACGGTACAAGGCCTGATCTGCGATCCCCAATAACTCGACTTTGCTCAAATCCACCTCGCCATTAAAGACCGTAATCCCCAAACTAATGGTGACAAATGGAGACACTTCAGACATCTCATGCGGGATTTCTAAACGCTCAATCGCTCGGTAAATATTCGAAGCCACCGCATAAGCGCCATGTGCATCAGTTTCTGGCAATAACACCACAAACTCTTCGCCACCATAACGCGCCACAAAATCCATATGTCGAATCGCATTTTTAATAGATTTTGCAATGGATGAAATCACATCATCGCCCTTTTGGTGACCATAGCAATCGTTATATTTTTTGAAGAAATCAACATCGATAAACAAAATCGACAAGGTTGTTTCATCTTGACGTGATTGCTCATAATAAGTATCCATCATTTCGTCAAAATTACGCCTATTTGATATCTTCGTCAGCTCATCATTCTGACTTAAATGCAGCAATTCTGATGTATGAATTCGATGTATTTTTTCACTAATTTTAGCACTGCGAATATTTAAAAAAATGATGCGCTCGCGAGCATAAATCATACGACTAATGATAAACCCCAGCAAACAGCTACCAAACATCACACGCCCCATCACGATCGCATCAAACTTAACTAAAGTCGAAATGAGCACTAAAAATGAAACCCCAGCAGCTACTATGCCTGTGATAAAAACATATCCTGGTTTTACCCCAGTCAGTAAAAACCCCAATACATAAATCATGCAGATAATCATCATTGCTTGATGGCGCAAAGCTTCAGTGTGCACCGACATGGTTAACCAAGTCGTCGAGACCACAGCCCAAAACACAGCAAACATAGCTGCATAGGCAAAAAAAGGCTTCAGCTTTACAAAATGTGAAAAAATATAAAGGAACAAAAGACAAACTGCACCATTCAGTAGCCCCAGTAAGCAATGAATAAAATCGTGTTTAAAATGAGACTGTTCAATAATCCAGTAATCCCCTGGAATCGTTAAAATGGCGAAAATAAAATAAGCCAAAACACCTGACCAAAAAAAGTCATTAATATTGCGACGCGCGCGCTCCAAGTTTAATCGCCAAAACTCTTGTTCTAATTTCTGAGGAAAAACCTGACCAATACGACGGTTGTGTCGTGTAATCAACTCTTCCATTTTTTCTTTATCGTACTGAAGTTTGGCGAGGTTGTATTTATATTCCATACCAGACCAGATTTAATTCTTATAGTTGCTTAAAAATAACACAAATTTACAAAGACAAATCATAATAATCAGACAAGATGCCTTTATTTGTCATTACCATTTTTGGCGCATATGCATTATCATCTGTTTTATTTCTTTGACAGAAATCACCTTGAATACGATTACGATTCTCCAGCCAGATGATTGGCACGCTCACCTTCGTGATGGTCTTGCATTACAACGTACTGTTCCCGATTTAGCCCAACAGTTTTCACGCGCTATTTGTATGCCAAATACCGTACCTCCTGTTAAAACGGTTGAGGAAGCGAATGCGTACCGTGAACGCATCATGGCGCATGTACCTGAAGGGAATGCCTTCGACCCACGTATGGTGTTGTATTTTACTGACACAACTTCGCCTGAAGAAGTCAAGAAAATTAAAAACTCTGAGTTTGTAAATGCGATTAAACTTTACCCTGCTGGTGCGACCACCAACTCAGACAATGGTGTAAGCGACATTCGTAAAGTCTATGCCGTTATTGAGCAACTTGAAGAGCATCAGGTTCCATTATTGCTGCATGGTGAAGTCACACACAATCATGTCGATATTTTCGACCGTGAAAAGCGCTTCTTAGACGAAGTTCTTTCTCCGTTGCTAAAACAATTTCCAAAACTAAAATTGGTTTTAGAACACATTACAACCAGTGAAGCGGCCAACTTTGTTTTAGAACAAGACCGCAATGTGGCTGCAACCATTACCCCACAGCACTTATTGTTTAACCGTAATGATATGTTGGTTGGTGGCATTAAACCGCACTTCTATTGCTTACCTATTTTAAAACGTCAAACCCATCAGCAAACTTTGCTCGAAGTTGCGACCAGTGCCAACCCTAAGTTTTTCTTAGGCACAGACAGTGCACCACACTCTAAAAATGCCAAAGAAAATGCATGTGGATGTGCAGGCTGCTACAGCGCACCAACGGCAATTGAACTTTATGCTCAAGCATTCGATCAAGTGGGTAAACTTGAACGCCTTGAAGGTTTTGCCAGCCACTTTGGTGCAGATTTCTATGGCCTACCGCGCAATACTTCAACAATTACACTGGTAAAAGAAGATCAAGTCATCCCTGAGAGTTTAGACTATTTGGATGGTGAACAAATTATTCCGCTGTATGCGGGTAAAACCATTCAATGGAGAAAAGTGTGACAAATGAAACATTGCCAATAATTGGTCAGCGTTTCCGTGGTTTTCTACCTGTTGTTGTCGATGTCGAAACAGCAGGTTTTAATGCACAGACCGATGCCTTATTGGAAATTGCTGCAATTCCGATTATTTATAATGAAGAAGGTCAATTTGTACCGGGTCCTGCACATCACGCGCATATCAACCCCTTTGAAGGTGCAAATCTAGACCGTCGCTCATTGGACTTTATTGGTATTGATCCCTTTAATCCCATGCGCATAGCCATGGCTGAAGACGAAAAAACAGCATTAAAACGTATTTTTAAAGCCGTCAATGAAGTCCGTCGCCAACAGAACTGTACACATGCGGTCTTGGTCGGTCATAACGCCCACTTTGATTTAGGCTTTGTACAAGCAGCGATTGCACGTACAGGGACTAAAAATCAAAACCCATTTCACAGTTTTTCTGTATTTGACACCGTCACCTTAAGTGCTGTGATGTTTGGTCAAACCGTTCTTGCGAAATCATGTATTCAAGCAGGGATTGAGTTCGATGGTAGAGAGGCCCACTCGGCTTTATACGACACTCAAAAGACCGCCGAACTGTTCTGTTATATTTTGAACAAACTCGCGCCACACCTACTTGACACTCTAGTGGCGGATCAATAGGATACCGCCATCCTCGCAACGTCCCTATCGTCTAGAGGCCTAGGACATCGCCCTTTCACGGCGGTA